>WNGH01000438.1_pt1 | contig 35543 bp, 35 predicted proteins | sample 5400631 | NCBI WGS metagenome assembly WNGH01 (sample SAMN13153373, study PRJNA577476) | soil metagenome | isolation source: 115 cm soil or saprolite under Garry oak tree replicate 1 | place: USA:California | collected 2016-06-15 | reverse complement strand
CTTGCTACTATCCATTTGGGCTGACCCTCCAGCGTTATGCATCACGGATTCGACACCCGCATCGTAACGCTTCGAGCCCGTCAGCCCACTTCTATCTCTATAGTTTCTTGGGGATTTCCCTTAAGGTAGTGCCATTGGGGCCGGGGTCGATTTAATTTGCATAATCAGTAGAGGCCGTCCCCATTCGCCTTCCGCTCAACACGGCGCTCAAGCTTGAGCCTCGTCGCGTACGATCCCCTGGGACGCCTCGGCAGTGCCACCCTGCCCGCGGCGAGCTACGGCTACAGCTACGATGCGCTCGGCAACCGGTTGGCCCGCAGCGGCTCGGCGCCCTCGACCCTCACCTATGCACCGACCAGCAACCGGCTGGCCAGCGTCGATGGCGTGACGCAGTCCTTCGACGCCAACGGCAGCCTCACGGCCAACGCCAGCCTCTCGCTGCCCTTCCACGACGTGCGCGGCCGCCTCACCCTGGCCGCCGCCGGCGGGGTGCAGACCACCTACCATGTCGATGCCCTGGGACGGCGCATCCGCAAGACCAACCCGGGCGGCGACACCGTGTTCCATTACGACCTGGCCGGGCACCTGATCGCCGAGTCGACGGTGAGCGGCGTGGTGCTGAAGGAGTACCTGTACCTGGGCGACCTGCCGGTCGCCGTCGTGGCGCAGTGAGGGGAGAACGGACATGACCGACATCGCCCGCCTCGCCCACCGCATGGCCGCCCGCCTGTTCGCCGCCCTCCTGCTGCTGCTGCCCCTGATGGCGGCGGCGCAGACCACCACCGCCAGCCTGTCGGCCACCAGCCTGGCCTTCGGCAACCAAGCCATGACGACCACCAGTGCCACGCAGATGCTCACCCTGACCAACACCGGCACGGTGCCGCTCGTCATCAACTCCGGCGGCTTGACTTTGAGCGGGACCAACCAGTACCAGTTCGCCCTCCCCGCGGGAGCCGGCACCTGCGTCATGGGCGGTACGATCGCGGCAGGGTCCAGCTGCACGATCGGCGTGCAGTTCAAGCCGACCGCCAACCAGGCCCCCGGGCCCAAGTCGGCGATCCTCAACATCGCCGACAACGTCACCGGCAGCCCGCAGACCGTCGCCCTGACGGGAACGACGACGACGGCGCCGCTCACCACCGCCAGCCTGTCGGCCACGGCTCTCGCCTTCGGCAACCAGGCCATGACGACCAAGAGCACGACGCAGACGCTGACCCTGAGCAACACCGGCACGGCTCCGCTGGTCATCTACAACCTGGCGCTCCAGCTTGGCGGCACCAATGCCAACCAGTTCGCCCTGGCCACCACGGGCAGCTGCAACGCCGGCACCAGCGGCGTCATCGTCGCCGTCGGCGGCAGCTGCACCATCGGCGTGCAGTTCGTGCCCACGGTCGCCGGCGGACTCGGGGCCAAGACGGCCACCCTCAGCATCAATGACAACGTCTCCGCCGCGCCGCAGATCGTCGCCCTGTCTGGAAACACCACGACGGCGCCGCTGACCACCGCCAGCCTGTCGGCAACCAGCCTGGCCTTCGGCAACCAGCCGATGACGACGACCTGCGCGACGCAGATGGTCACCCTGAGCAACACCGGCACGGCGCCGCTGGTCCTCTACTACACGGCGATCAAGATCGGCGGCACCAACGCCAACCAGTTCGCCCTCACGGCCACGGGCACTTGCAATGCCGGCAGCAGCGGCGTCATCGTCGCCGTCGGCGGCAACTGCACCATCGGCGTCCGGTTCCTGCCCACGGTCGCCGGCGGACTGGGGGCCAAGACGGCCACCCTTAGCATCGCCGACAACGTCAGCGGCGCACCGCAGACGGTCGCCCTGAGCGGGACGACGACGGCGCAGACCGACGCGACCACCCTCTATTTCGTCCATCCCGATCATCTCGGAACACCGCGCCTGATCGCCGACGACACTGATCGCCGACGGCCTCGGCAATACGGAGCCCTTCGGCAATTCCGCCCCGAACGGCAATCCGTCGGGAACCGGTCAGACCTTTACCTACAACCTGCGCTTCCCGGGGCAGTATTTCGATGTGGAGACGGGGCTAAGCTATAACTTCTTTAGGGATTATGATCCGGGGACGGGACGGTACATTCAGTCCGATCCGATTGGTCTCGTGGGCGGTATCAATACCTACAACTATGTCGGCGGAAATCCGGTCTCAAGGATTGATCCCAATGGACTAAAACCCTTCACCAAAGAAAACTGTGATGCACTTGTAAAACTTATCGCGTTTGATGATCAGCAATCTAGCGCTTTAGGGGTGCTTTACTCGAGCAATTACAATAGTCTTGGGTCAGCTCTTCCTGGGCTAAATGCGTCATTCCAAACTGTCGGTGGCCCAGTAGACGGTGATTGGATGCTCCGTTCGGCGGGCTTCGGGTTGGGCGCTGTACCAGGACTCGCGAACGCGGCATATAACGTTATGAAACCCGTCTGGAATTTTGTGCAAGGGGCGTCCCCGAATGCCGGAATATCTGATCCGAGTCATGCCAATGCTCCTGCCGCCGCACTGTACTGGCTAACCAGTGGCCAGTCTCTCAGACAGATATTTGCGCCGGTGTTGGAGCAATGTGGATGCACGAAATAGAAAGGCTATGCTGACCATGGCGAATATGCGACGGATTTGTCCAAACTGCAAACAGCAGACGCTGCCGAGCATTCGGACAACTATTAAAGCGCTCTTCGGAGGAAGGATAGTATGCCCTGCATGCTGCGCGGAGTGCCAATATTCGCGCTCGATGCTAACTGCTCTAACCGTCCTGGACGTCTTTCTGCTAGCAGTGGTTCTTGCGCTCAATGTGGACGCAAGAACGCAGACTATACAGTTCACGTTTCGCGGTTTTGCTGAGATAGTCATCGTAATTTCGCTGACGATAGGGTTGGCACGATTACTCCCTCTCAAGAAGCCGTCATCCGATGCTGTTCAGGCGAATTCGGCATATTGGTATTTGGCTATTTTGGTTGTTGTGGGCGCCCTGTTGATGATGTGGCGTTGGGTCTTCCATTGGTGATACGCCTACGTCCCTGGGCTCCACGAACATAAGAAACCAAAGGGGCCAGGCTCGAATTGATTTGGAATAGTCCATAAAGCCGCAACCTATCCGCCTTTGGCGGATAGCCGCTTGAAGATCTGCGCCGCCCTGGACCGAAATCATCGCGGGGGAACGGGGAAGCGGTCGGGCCGGTCGGCTGACCAGGTATCGTTGCTCGATACGGCACCCGGCTAATCGACAGGCGCCACCGAGACGCGATCGCGACCGCTATTCTTCGCGTCATAGAGCGCGGCGTCGGCACGACGGATGAACTCGCTTGCCGGCTCGCCGTGACGGTAGCAGCTGACCCCGATGGAGACCGTGACCGATTCGAACACCTGGCCTGTGTCGCTGCGCCTTATCTTGCTGGCAGCAATCGTTCTGCGGATACATTCCGCGAGTGCCACGGCGCCGGCAATGGGCGTATCGGGTAGAAGAACGGCGAATTCCTCGCCGCCATAGCGCGCGGCGGTATCCTTGCCCTTCACGTTGGCCTTAAGGATCCTGGCTACGGCCTGCAATACTTTGTCCCCGAACAGATGCCCATAGGTGTCATTGATGCGTTTGAATCGGTCGATATCGGTGATGAGCAAGCTCGGTCCAGTGGCCTGAATAGTTGCTGAAACCAGGCATTGCGAAAGTGACGCCTCGAAGCCGCGGCGATTCGTCAGGCCCGTCAGCGCATCTTCGAGCGCCTCCTCACGAGCCTGTTTGACCTGCTCCTGCAATTGCCCCACCTCACGTCGACTTTCCTCGAGACGTCGCTCCAGGGCCGTGACGGCATTCTGCATCTGTCTCGTATCATTGATGATGCCTGAGGCCGTAGTCATACTCGGCGTGTCGACCTGCTCCGTAAGGCCGTCGGCCCATTGCTGCAATGAGTCGCCGAAATGCGATGCCTGGGCCCTGGCGGCGGCAGCGGATTCGGACATATCCTTAAGGACTCGCTGAAAGCCGTTTGCAACACGTTGGGCAGCGGTATCGTCCTTTCCGGTAACGTACTTGTTATACAAAGCCAGGGTCGCGTCTTCGTCAAGCAGATGTCCCGACTGCCGCAGCTGATCGATCTCTCTATTCAAATCCAAATTGATGCCTGCGACATATTCGTACCAGATGGTATACGCGATCGGATGCAAGGCCGCTGCCTGCTGGGTCATCAAGGGCAAGGCGAGTCGGAGGCATTCGGCGCTGCGCTCGATACTTTGCTTATATCGCATCGGGTAGTGTCCTGTTTCTGGTAATACATACGGTCTGCCAAAGTGGCCGAGGTACGCAGATAGCGATTGAGATGACTTTGTCTGATGGACCGCCTAACGAGGCTTCGCCTCGGACCGATGAGATGCAGAGTGCCGCATTGGCGGCCTGTGCTGAGCGCATAATCGTGGGCACCGGTTGGCCAAGGAAGTTGACGAATCGGCTACGCTATTGGGCCGCACAAGGCAGGCATTTGATCCCCAAGGACCGGGGCCAACCGGAGCCGGCTATGAGCATAGCACGCAGTGTCGCCGAGATTCTGGGCGAGCACGTCACCCTGGCACTGCAAGGGATCGACCGGATGTACCCGAACGTGTTCGTGCCGCGATTGCGGCGCGAAGCGGGGGTGGCGGCGTTTTTCCGCTTTCACCGCGGGTATCGGTTTGCGTCGAGCGTGCCGATGTACCGGGCAGCCGGGCGTTTGTCGGCGCGCTGGGGCACTTTGCCGAGGCGCACGAACGTGGCGTGGTGCGCTTTCGCAAGAACGAACGCAAGGACGAGGTCGCCCCGGCGTACCTGAAGCGCTTTCAGGGCGAAGAAGGCGTGCTGTTCATCGGCACGGCGATCGAAGAAGAGCCCGGTTTCTGAAACTGCACCATGTTCATGCCCATGTCCGGTCTCCGGTATCCATGCGGGTCAGGCGGCCATCTGCCTCTCCGTCAGGCTCACAGCATGAGGTGGTTGAGGATTAGCGCTAATCAAGTTCGGCGATGAGTCTTATCCGAAGCCGGGTTACACGTTGACTCCTTCAGCTCCGCATGAAATAAACGGACCTCGAACGCCAGTTCAACTGCCTCGGTGAAACGACGATGAAAGTCTATGGCTACTTCCGTTCCTCGGCCGCCTACCGGCTGCGCATCGCCCTCAGGCTCAAGGGCCTCGAAGCCGAGCAGGCTTTCGTTCAACTGCGCCGGAACGAGCAGCTCTCGCCCGAATATCGCCGGCTGAACCCGCTCGGCCTGGTTCCGGCCCTCGAAGAAAACGGCCAGGTGTTCACCCAGTCGCTGGCGATCATCGAGTATCTCGACGAAACCCATCCCGAACCGCCGCTGCTGCCGGGCACGGCCGCCGACCGCGCCTTCGTCCGCGCCATCGCCCTGACCATCGCCTGCGACATCCATCCGCTCAACAACCTGCGCGTGCTCAACTACCTGCTCAAGGATCTCGGCGTCGACGATGCCGCAAAGGATCGCTGGTACGGCCACTGGATCGCCGCGGGCTTCGCCGCCCTCGAGACCCTGCTGGCCGGCGATGCGCGCGTCGGCACCTTCTGCTACGGCGATACGCCGAGCCTCGCCGACGTCTGCCTGGTGCCGCAGATGTTCAATGCCGAGCGCATGAACTGTCCGCTCGAGCCCTACCCCACGCTGCGCCGCCTGGCCGCCAACGCCCGGGCCCTGCCGGCCTTCGCGGCGGCCGAGCCCGGCCGGCAGCCCGATGCCGAATGAAGCTGGGCGGTCGCCCACGCAAGGAAGTTCGCCCGTGACCCAGTACCTGTTCGCCCCGCCGGCGATCGTCGCCGCGCCGATCCGCGGCCGCCGCGAATTGTTTCCGATCCGCCGCATCTTCTGCGTCGGCCGCAACTACGAGGCCCATGCCAGGGAGATGGGCGTCGCCGTCGATCGCCAGGCGCCCTTCTACTTCACCAAGGCCGCCGCCGACTATGTGCCGAGCGGCATGACGTTGGCCTACCCGCCGGGCACCGCCAACTATCACTACGAGATGGAACTGGTGGCGGCCATCGGCCGCGGCGGCTTCCGCATCGGCGCGGCCGAGGCCCTCGCACACGTCTTCGGCTACGCCTGCGGCCTCGACATGACGCGCCGCGACCTGCAGCTGCAGGCCCGCGAGAAGCAGCGCCCCTGGGACCTCGGCAAGGATTTCGAGGAGTCCGCCGTGCTCTCCGAGATCGTGCCGGCCGCCGACATCGGCCACCCGGCCCGGGGCAAGATCGAGCTGAAGGTCAACGGGACGATCAAACAGTCCTCGGACCTGGACCTGCTGATCCATCCGGTCGCAGCGCTGGTCGCCCACCTGTCGCGCTACTACCACCTGCAGCCCGGCGACCTGATCTATACCGGCACGCCCGAGGGTGTCGGCCCGGTGCTCAGCGGTGATCGCATCGAAGGGATGATCGAAGGCGTCGGCACGATCAGCGTCGTCATCGCTGCGCCGGAGTAAGCGGCCGGCGCAGCTGACTCTGTCAGGCCCGGACCCCCGTGGACCCGGCGCCCGGCCCGTCAATCGCGATGCATACGCCGCGGATCAATGCGCCGCGGCGAGCTCGTCCCGATCGCGGGCGGCCTTAGCCTCGGCCTTATCCTTTTCGATGGCGGAAATCGCCAGCGCACCGACGATGGTACCGACCAGGATCGAATTGAAGGTCGGCGCCTGAGCGTAATTGAAGCTGAGGATCCACGGCGACATCACCATCCACAAGCCCAGCAGCAGCGACACCCGTTCTTCCCAGATGCGATGCATGTACAGTGCCGCGAATGCCAGCAAGGCCAGCATCGGCCCGATGACGAAAAAGTCGTCCCTTTGGCGTGCCGGTCCGTCGATGAAATGGAGTATCCAGGGCGAAACGAACAGCCATACGCCCAGCACGAGGTTGATCCAGTCTTCCCAGTGTCTTCTAGTCATTTCCGGTCACCTCCGCCGATTGTTCTTGCAAGATGGTCACGCGCGATCACGGCGCAGCACATTGCTCCCCTTGCCCCTGAGCGCGTTCGCGGCGTTCGCGGCCGCCATCCGCTGCGCCGTGTTCGCCACACTTAAACCATAGGCGGGCCTCGTCGCCAGTTCAAGGCCGGCAAGTCCCGCCCGCATACCGGCCGCGCTGCGGCCGGCCATGGCGGAGCGCCGGCGAAGTTCAGCCTTGGTGCCCGTCGGGGGCCTCCCCGTCCGCGGCAGCTGGGCGAGGATAGGTCAGCGGCGCCATACCGGCACCGATCCAATACCAGCCGTGCGAGCACTCCGATCTCACCCGACCCCCGTACAGGCTTCCGTCCGGCCGCAGCGGATGCACGCAAAAGCTGACCCAATCGCCCGGATGCTTGCCCTCGGCCTTCAGCCGGGCAACGATGCGATCGAAAGCCTCGGCCCCCGCGCCCAGGGGCAGATCGATGCCGGTCCGGATCAGGACGGCGTGGCTGTGGATCGTGGTCATCGAGCAGTAGGCCCATTCCATGGCCGGCTTCCTCCGATCGGGAATCCGCAGCGCCGATGGGCGCGACTGCGGCAATGCGGCGATTCTAACGCCGTCGCCGCCGGACCGCGGCCGGAGGGCGGCCGGAGGGCGGCGAAGCGCGGCAAAGCGGCCCGGGCGCAGCCTAATTCAATGTCTTTGGCATATACTGGCTGCTGCCGGGCGACCGCGCCGCTTCCGTTGCGGGCAGCGCAAACCGCTGCGCCGGGCAGGCGTGTCGCGCATGACTCGCGGCGGCTTAGCCGGTATAGTAGCCTCCGGCAGCGCGGCGCGATGTCCAGTTAACCGACGGGCCGCCATCCGAACCGCGGCAAATGCACCACGGTCGACGCGGGCGACGCTTCCCCAGGGGCCATCCCGGTGCGGGCAGCGGCCCGAGCGGACCGCTTGCCGGATCCCGAAGCCGCTCCGGGCGCGCCGGCAAGGTCCGCTCGGTGCTGTCGGCTTAGTCGTGGCGGCGCCTAAGCCTGCGGCCGGCATCCGCCGGCCGCGATCCTGCGGCAGTGCCGAGAAAAGGAGCAAATGCAGTGGCTGCGGCCTGCCAGCGCGTCATGGTCAGCGACGTTCGATCGACCAATCGGCATCTGGTCGGCGAAATCGTCCGTCACGCCGAGTCCAACACCGAGATCGTCGATTGCGAAGACTCGCGCGAGGCGATGGCTTTCGCCGGCCGAAACGGGCTCGACCGGGTACTGACCGATTACCGGATGCCGCCCATGGACGGCATCGAGGTGATTCGCGGCCTTCGCACCATGCCCCACCTGGCGGAACTGCCGATCGTCTGCATCACCGCCGTCGCTGACCGGCGCGTCCGCTATCTGGCCCTCGATGCCGGTGCCAACGATTTCCTCACCGGCCCGCTCGATCCCCGCGAATGCGCGGCGCGCTGCCGTAACCTGTTGGCGATGCGCAAATACCCGGTGGCCAACATGGACCCTACCGCCGAACATTTCGACCCCGCCCTGGTGGAACCGTTTCTCGCCGGCGCTTCGCCGGAGATCGACGCAATCCGACTGTCGCTGGCCGACTCGCCGTGAGCGGAGCGCCGCATCTCGCCGCCAACCTCGCCGCCCAGGCCCGGCTGCGCCTCGGGCTGGCCGCCGTGTGCATCGCCGCCTGGCTGGCCGTTGCCGATTATGCCGGCCTGCTGACGAATTTTTCGATCGTCCTGGCCTTCCTGCATCTGGCCTATGCCGGCGTCACGGTGCTGATCACCCATCGCTGGCGCATCGTCCGATCGGCGACCTTAGTCTATGCCACCGCCATACTCGACCCGCTGATCCTGTCGGGTTGGGTCATCGCCGGCCGAGAGTTCGGCGGCATCGTGATCGGCCTGTACCTGTTCACCATCGTCGGCTACGCCATACGCATCGGCAGCAAACGCCTGCTGCGCGTCTGTCACGCCGCGTCCATGGCCGGATTTATCGGGGCCGCGCTGATCGAGCCCTACTGGCAGGCGCATGTCGTTCAGTGGGTCTCCTTCTTCGTGGCGCTGGCGGCGGTGCCGTTCTATGTCCAGGTGCTGATGATCCGGCTGCATGCCGCGATCGCCCTGGCCGAGCGGGAGTCGCAGGCGAAATCGGCCCTGCTGGCCCGGGTCAGCCATGAGCTGCGGACGCCTCTGACCGGCATGCTCGCCTCGGCGGAAATCCTGGCCAGGGAATCGGCCGGCGAGCGGCCGCGGCGCCTTGCCGAAACCATCCTCGCACTGGGCCGCGACCTGCTCCACGAGATCAACGACCTGCTCGACGAGGCAAAATACGAGGCCGACGCCCTGGCCCTTGCCCCGGCGCCGATATCGCTGCAGGGCGTCGGCGATACCGTGCAGGCCACGCTGGCGGGTCAGGCGGTACAAAAGCGCATCGACCTCGACGTGTCCACCGATCCGCGGCTCGATGGCCCGGTCATCGGCGATGCGCACTATCTGACGCGGATTCTGATCAACCTGGCCGGCAACGCCGTCAAGTTCACCGACTACGGCCGCGTCGCCTTGCGCATGGCGCTCCTCGAATCGGCCGCCGACGAAGTCCTGGTGCGCTTTTCCGTGGAGGATACCGGGCCCGGCATTCCCAAGGACTGGATGGAGAAGATCTTCGAGCCCTTCGTCCAGGTCGCCGGCGCCAAGCGGCTCGCCGGCACCGGGCTGGGATTGACGATCGCCCGGCATCTGGTCCAGCTCATGGGCGGCACGCTGCAGGTCAGCAGCCAGATCGGCCGCGGCAGCACCTTCCGCTTCGATCTGCGCATGCGCCGCGCGCCTCAGCCGGCCAGAGCGTTGCCGCCGCCCGAGGCGAGCGCGCCGAGCGGCCGGCGGATCCTGATCGTCGACGATTACGAGACCAACCTGCTGCTGCTGCGCGAGTTGCTCGAGATCGACCACCACCGGGTCGCGACCGCGGCGTCGGGCGCCGCGGCACTTGAATTGCTATCGGGGCAGGACTTCGATGCGGTGTTTCTCGATTTCAATCTCGGCGACATGGACGGCCTGACGGTGTTGCAGACCTATCGCTTCGGCCGAGCCGACGCGGCACCGGTATTCTTTCTGACGGCCGATGCTTCGCCGGCCACCGCCGCCCGACTGCGTGACGCCGGAGCCGCGGGCGTGCTCTACAAACCCGTCGGCCTGAAGGAACTCAGGGCCTCGGTGGCCGAGGCCTGCGGGCAGCCGGCCCAGCCCGAAACGGCAGAGCCGGCGGCGATCGAGAATCCGCTCCGCGTGGTGCCGATTACCTATGTCGACATGGAGGAGATCGGCCGGCTGCGCTCGATCGCCTTGCGCAAGGGCTTCCTCGCCGAAATTCTGCGGCGCGCCGATGCCGACATCGCCAAGAACTGCGAGGCCATCCTCGGCGCGCTCGGCAGCGGCGAAATGGCGCTGGCCAAGGATGCCGCGCATGCCTTGAAAGGGGTCTGCTCGACGGTCGGCGCCGTGCGCCTGACAAACCTGTGCCTGACCCTGATGCGCACCGACAACGCCTCGCTGGCGCTCGTCGCCGGCAAGCTCGGCGCGGAAATCGGCGAGACCGGGCGCCTGACGCGGCGGGCGCTGGCCGAGATCCGTGCCGCCGAAGAGCCCGCGCCGGCGGCGAGCAACGGCGCCACGCCCGGCTAGCCGCGGGCGACGCCCCCGGCCTGCATCCGTACCAGCGTGTCCATCACGCGCAGTTCCTGCGTCGAGAGTCCCATCGCGGTATCGACCCAGTCGTCGACGACCGTTTTCAGCTCGCCGTAGTCGAGCGGCATCATCCGCTGCCTGGCCCTCTGCAGGGCCATACGGCCGGAGCGTCGGGTGGCGTGCGCGGCGATGAAGGTCCGCGCCGCTTCGATCCCGCTGCCGGTCGGGCACATCTCGTCCACCACGCCCATCTCGAACAGCTCGCCGGCCGAATAGAGCCGGCCGCTGGCCATGATCCGCTCGGCGCGATGGATGCCGATCCGGCGTCCCAGCAGGCTCATGCCGCCGGTACAGGGAAACAGCCCGAAGAGGATTTCCGGGAAGCCCATTTCGACATGCTCTTCGGCAACGATATAGTCGGCGCTGAGCGCCGTCTCGAAGCCGCCGCCGAGGGCCCGCCCCTGCACCAGGGCGAGCGTCGTCACCGACTGGGCGAGGCCGGTGGCGAGGCCGTACATCATGTCCAGGCAGAGCATCGAGTAGTCGCGCAGCGCCGCGGCGTCGCCCCGCGCGATGCAGTCGTGAAAGCGCGCCAGATCGCCGCCGAGACTGAAGTAGTCCGGATGGGCCGAACGCAGCACGCCGTAATGAACCGGCAGCGCGTCCCCGCCCGCGCCCCAGCGGCCGCCGGCGTCCTGCAACCGGCGCAGCATGGCCGACAAGGACTCGAGCAGCGCCGGGGTGAAGTTCTGCGGCCCGCCGTGCCGCGCCAGCATCGTCACCCAGAGCGTGTTCGTGGCGCCGTCCATACGTATCTCGAGCGGGCCGGCGGCGCCGCCACCGACGGCGCGCGCGGCGCGCCTCATGAGCGACTCCGCGGCGCGTCGGGGCGCGAAACCAGCAGAGCGACGTTGGTCCCGCCGAATCCGGCCGACAGCGACAGCGCGTGATCGACCCGGTGATCGCGCAGCGGACGATTGGCGACATGCCGCAAGCGGCACTGCGGGTCGATCTCGTCGAGGTTGGCGGTGGCCGGCAGAAAGGATTCGCCGATGGCGAGCAGGCAGACCGCCAGTTCCATGGCGCTGGCCGCGCCGAGCATGTGACCGTGGATCGACTTGGTCGCGCTGACCGGGATGTCGTCCGTCACGGCGGCAAACACTTGGCGGATGGCCGCCGCCTCGATCGGATCGCCGCCGGGCGTCGCCGTCGCATGGGCGTTGATGTAGCCGATGTCGGACGGCCGCAGCCCGGCGTCATCGATCGCCGCGGCCATCGCCGCCGCCTGTCCCTTGGCGCTCGGCGCGCCGATGTGATGGGCGTCGGCGGCGATGCCGTAGCCGCTCAGCCGGCAATACGCCCGCGCGCCGCGGCGCCGGGCGTGCTCGGCCGACTCGAGGACGAAGAACACCGAACCTTCGGCGAGAACCAGGCCGTTGCGCTGCGTCGAGAACGGCTTGCAACTGCGCGCGGCGTCCGCCGGGTCCGGCGCCGCCAGCGCCCGCAGGCCGTCCCAGGCGCCGAAGTAGACGGGAATCAGCGATGCCTCGGCGCCACCGGCGACGGCCACGTCGATGAGGCCGTGGCGAATCGAGCGGAAGGCGTCGCCGATCGCCGCACCGGACGAGGCGCAGGCGGCACTGTGGGTGATGACCGGACCGTGAATCTGGTGATGGATGGAAATCTGCGCCGCGCCGGCATTGAGCATCTCGGCCATGATCGTATAAGGCCGGGCCGATTCCCGCCGATCGACGTAGAACTGCCGGGCCCAGGCGGCCTCGGTGCCCAGCCCGCCGCGAACCGTCCCGTAGTAGGCGCCGGCGCGCTGCCCGTAAGCGGAGAAATCGCCGATGCCGGCCTCCTCGATGGCTTGGCGCGCCGCCAGCAGCGCCATCTGGCTGCAGCGATCGAGATAAGGCCGCTCGCGCAACGGGAATTCCTCGGCGAACGAACGGGCAATCCGGCCCGCGGCAAATTTCTTGGCCAGGGCGGCATCCTCCCAGAGGCCGATCCCCGATCGGCCGGCGAGCAGGCTGTCGAGGACCTCGGCCCGCGTCAGGCCGATCGGCGAAATGATCCCCATGCCGGTGACCACGACATCGCGATGCGAGTTCATGGTCGATCCTTAGGCACGGGCCGGCAGGTAACGCTGAATCAGGATGGCGACGTCGCCGAGGGTCGCGCTGCGCTTCAGATCGAAGTCGACGATCTTGATGCCGAGCAGATCCTCGAGGTCCATGACGATATCCATGACCTGCATTGAATCGATGCCGATCTGTTCGAGGGTAATGCTGTCGGGGCGGTCGTCGATGTCGATGCCATGGGTGTCGCGCAGGATCCGCCGCGTTTCCGCGATGATCCTGGCCGTTGTCCAGTCGTTGTCCATTGCCGCTTCTCCATCCTGTCGGGTTGCGAACGTTCGCATCTGTTCTGCATGTCGAACGAATGGCAGGATAGGCGCAGCAGCCATGGCCGCAGGCGCGCGACTCGACGAGTTAATCGCCGATGTCGGATCGATCCGATTGCTGCCGGCCGCGGCATACTAAAAGGTTTTGCCGGCCGCGGGCTGCCCGGCGTGGCCGCCATGCGACGGTCAAAGGCCGCCGCACTTATGCATTATGAATTATGCGGCCGGCGGCCGGCCGCTGCCGTCCAGCCGGCGCAGGCGACCCTGGCCGAGGCTCAAGGAGTTCGCAGCGCCGGCGCGAGCGCCGCGCCGGTCAAGCGGCGCCGATCAGCGATAATGGCGGTAGCCGTAGTCGTCGCGATCGAAGTGATGGTGACCCCAACCGTGACCATAATAGGGATCCACCGGAACCACGATGCAGCCGGACAGCAGTCCGGCCAGCACCAACATCAAAGGGAGCAGTTTCCTCATGGCGACCTCCGTCTTGCTTTCAAGCCGACGACCGCAGCTTAGTGCCGCGATACGGCAAGCCGCAAAGCGAATTTGTTGCCGGAGGTAAGCGCCCGTCGGCGGCGGAATCCAGGCAGGCCGCGGCCGAAGCTGGCCGTTCGGCGCCGGACTCGCAAGGTCCGCTCAGCCGGTACTGCGACCGACTCTTACGGTTTCTGACAAAATGCCGCGCACCTCGTCGCCGCGGTGGCGCCGCTGGCCGGCCTAAGCCGGTCGTGCATCAGCGTGAGCGGGGCTTGATCTTGGCGCTCGCCGCCCAGACCATGTCCAGCTGCTCGATCAGCGTCGGGATGTGCGGCACGGTCTCGCCTCGATTGAGCGGCCGGCGCTGGCTCTTCGGTTCAACGATATCGTCATCGGGATCAAACTCGGTATTCGCCGGGTTCTTGTTCATTTCGCCTGTCCACTGCGGGTTGGAAAGGCCGGCATTGTACCGGGAACGACATGGGCGAGGCTAGATCGCCATCGCCGGCATAGCTCATCTTCGTTCCGGCGCGGCCCTCGTCATGTCCTTAGCATCCGGCGCCGCCGGCGGGCCGCGAAGCGGGCCGGCGCGGCCCTTCAGGCATCGAGTTCGGGATAACGACGGAAGAGGTCCTCGTTACTGAATGGCGGGCGCCGTGAGGAAGCGGCATAGGCCTTGATGCGGCGGCGGTCGAAGACCTTGTCATGGAGCGCCCGCAGGCCCGGACAGGAGCGCAGGACCGTCTTGCTGGCGCGGGGGAAAGCGTAGCCGAGGCCGGCGATGGTCTGCGCCATCGAGAGATCGACATAGCTCAGCGAGTCGCCGACCATCCACGCCGCGCCGTGCGGGTTCCGTTCCAGCACGCGCTCGAAGTAGGCGAGGAACTTCGCCAGGCGCGCGGAGCGGAAGTCGGCGGCACGACGCTTCGCTTCCTGCCGCTGTTCCTCGTAGTAGAGGCCGCTGCCGATCGGATGGTGGCTGTCGTGAACTTCGCTGAGCAGGTCGGCAATGGTCAGTTGCAGCTGGTGAGCCCAGCGTCGTCCGGTCGCGTCGGCGGGCGCCAGGCCCAGCCGCGGTCCGAGAAACTGCAGGATGTTGGCCGTCTGGCCGATCAGCTGCCGGCCGGCCTTGAGGTAGGGTGGCGCGAAGGGCGGGCAGGCCACCTCGGCAGCTTCCAGGTACTTCATTAGGGCGGGGATGCCGCCGCCTTCGCCGACCGGCCTGAGCACCATGTCGACATACTCGGCGCCCCCTTCCTCGAGGGCGAGGCGGACGAATTCGCCGCGTCCCTGTATTCCGGGCCAATAGTAGAGTTCGTAGATCATCGTCTCGGTCCCCCATCGATGTCATGCGGGCTGCCCGCCCGGCCGCCACCTGCGGAGCGGCGGTCGTAACCGCGCTTCCCAGGTGACGGTCCGGCGAGGCGTACATTATCGCGATACCCTATTGTTCCCCTATCATTAGCTGCATGGACCAATGGCACTACCTTAAGCCATGTTGATGGATACAACGCCAGGTTTTCGGCCGACTGAACCCCGTCACACCGGCGCAAGCCGGTGTCCAGAACGACGCGCCGATTCTGGGTTCCGGCTTTCGCTGGAACGACGTGCTGCCTTTTTCGTTGCGGCAACGGCATGTCTTGAAACGGAAAACAGGGGATGCCAAGAGCTAAAGGTAGTGCCATTGCTGCATGGACCATACGCCTCCGCAAAAGGGAACGATGGCTGACGCACCAGACCGGCAATCCGCTGCGCCACCGGCGCCCGTTTCCTTCGGCACGGCATTCCTCTACTGGCTCAAGCTCGGTTTCATCAGCTTCGGCGGACCGGCCGGACAGATCGCCATCATGCATGCCGACCTGGTCGAGGAAAAGCGCTGGATTTCCGAGCGCCGTTTTCTCCACGCCTTGAACTATTGCATGCTGCTGCCCGGCCCCGAGGCCCAGCAGCTGGCGACCTACATCGGCTGGATGATGCACCGGACCTGGGGAGGAATCATGGCCGGCGGCCTCTTCGTGCTCCCGTCGCTGTTCATCGTTATTGGTTTGTCATGGATTTACATGGCCTACGGCAGCCTGCCGGCGGTGTCCGGTGTGCTTTACGGCGTCAAGCCCGCCGTGACGGCCATCGTCGCCTTGGCCGCCTTCCGCATCGGCTCGCGCGCCCTACGGAATGCCCTGCTCTGGTCGATCGCCGCCGCGGCCTTCGTCGCCATTTTCGCCTTCGCCGTTCCGTTCCCGGCCATCGTCCTGGCGGCCGGGACCATCGGCTACTTCGGCGGACGCCTCGCTCCGGACAAGTTCCGCACCGGCGGCGGTCATGGCCAGGCCGGCCGGCAGTTCGGCCCCGCGCTCATCGACGACGATACTCCGACGCCCGCCCACGCGCTATTTGCGTGGGGCCGTTTCGCCCGGGTCCTTAGCGTCGGTCTCGGTCTGTGGGGAGCCGCGACTGCGGCACTCGCCGCCCTGTACGGCTGGGAGGCGGTGCTGACGCAGATGGGCTGGTTCTTCACCAAGGCCGCGCTGCTGACCTTCGGCGGCGCCTATGCCGTGCTGCCCTACGTCTTCCAGGGCGCCGTCGAGCATTACCACTGGTTGTCGGCACAGCAGATGATCGACGGCCTGGCACTCGGGGAAACGACCCCGGGGCCCCTCATCATGGTGGTGACCTTCGTCGGTTTCGTCGGCGCTTGGAGCCAGGCGCTGTTCGGCGGCGATGCCCGTTTCCTCGCCGGAGCCGTGGCGGCGACGGTGGTCACCTTCTTCACCTTCCTGCCGTCATTCGTCTTCATCCAGTTGGGCGGACCGCTGGTCGAGACGACGCACGGCGACCTCAAGTTCACCGCCCCGCTGACCGGCATCACCGCGGCCGTCGTCGGCGTCATCATCAATCTGGCGCTGTTCTTCGCCTATCACGTGCTTTGGCCCGCCGGTATCGGCGGCCCGTTCGACGGGGTGTCGGCCGTCATCGGGCTGCTGGCGGCAGTGGCCCTGTTTCGCTTCAAGGTCGGCGTGATCCCGGTGATTGCCGGGTGCGGCGCCGCCGGCATGCTCGTCAGCCTGCTGCGGCCGCTGCTGGCCTGACCGCAGCACCCGGTCGATCACCGGCCGCCGCCGATAAGCAGCTATCACCGAGGCGGGCCGAACCGCCGGCGAAATTCGTCGGCAGCTCTCAGCAGCTGTAAGTGCCGCGCGCAAACAGGACCAGCTGATCGAGTTCGATCGCCTTGAAGACGCGCTCATAGTGGGCGAGGAGTTCCTTGAGCAGAGCGTCGATCGACAGCATGCCGACCAGATGCCCGGCCTCGAACACCGCCAGGCTGCGGATTCGCCGTCCGCTCAGCAGCGCCACCGACTCGGACACGGTGTCTTGCGGCGTGGCGAACACGAGGCGATCGTCCATGACCTCGCGGACCGGCGTCAGCGCCGCCAGCGCCGTACCGGCAGCCATGCGGCGCAAATAAGCACGGTCGGAAAAAATACCGACCACGCGATCACCCTCCACCACCGCCACGGCATCTATATCGCGTTCGGCCATCAGCCCCAGGACCTCGCTGACCGGCGCATCCGCCGCGATCGTCGGCACTGGGCCCGGCTCCCGGGCGAGCAGGTCCTTCAACTGCGGATGGGCGACGCGGGGGTGTCGCGGCAGATCCATGGTTCACCTCGTTGACCAGTCCCCTTGTGACGATTATAGGTGGCCGACGGAGAGCCGACCGGCTCACGACTGCCGTGGCGGCGATGATTGCGGTCCGGCCCGCCGGCCGACATGGCGGACAGTCCGGGCGCGTTGCGCCGCGACAGCCCGGGCAAACACGCCGCCGTGACCGAATTCACAGCCATTTTCCCGGATCCGCGAATACACTTGAACCAAAAACTTTCCTAAGACAAATAAATATAGGGGTCACGCCCGGCGATCGAGTGCCACGTCGCCGGGATTTTTTTTTGCTCGCCGCGCTATCGATGCCCTCGCGCCGGCGGCGGCGGTCCGGTCATTCGCCGTTCTTCTTGCACCGGCCGGACGCATCCGGCGCAGGCGCGGCACCAAGCCGGACTAAGCCGCCAATGGCAGGGCGCGCTTGGCGGTTTCGTGGACGAAGCGGGCGACGAGTTCGCGATCGGCTTCGGGTTTAAGCTCTGCGGCGCTCCCCTTCGCGCCCGTGGGCACGGCCTTGAGGTGGCCCCCGTCGCCGGCTTCCAGCCGGTATTCGCCGCCGCAGTTGCGACAGAAGAGACTGTCCCCGGCACGGCTGGTCCGCCGCAGGACAAGGGTCGGCCCGCACATCGCGCAGCATTCGAGCGGGATGCCGACATCGCTGTGGCCGACGATGTGCAGCAGCGCGCCGTCGTTGCCGAGCTTGAGCAACAGTTCGCCGTACTCGCCATCGAATTGCCGGCCGATATCTTCCCTAATGATTGCCAGCGCCTGCTCGACGGGCATGCCGGAGCGGTAGGGACGACTGCTGGTCAGGGCATCGAATGCGTCGCAGACGCCGACGATTCGCGCCACGCGCGGGATTTCGGCGCCGGTCAGACCGTCGGGATAACCCCGCCCGTCGGGAGTCTCGTGGTGCAGGCGAATGGCATCGGCGGCCAAACGCTCCAACGGGTGGCCGGCCAGCATCCGATAGCCGACTTCCGGGTGGGTCTTGATGACGGCGTATTCGTCCCCGCTCAGGCGGCCCGGCTTCCTAAGGATCGCGTCGGGAATCGCCACCTTGCCGAGATCGTGCAGGAAGCCGCCGACGGCAATATAGGCCGTTTCGTGGGCCGACAGGCCGGCGTGCCGCGCCAGCAGTTCGGAAAAACGCGAAACCCGCCACAGATGTCCGCCCGTATAAGGATCGCGCGCCTCGACGACCCAGGCCATCACCAGGAGACTCGCCAGCATCTGCTCCCGCACCGGCGCCGCGGCATCGCCAGGTAGGTCGCGATCGCCGATGCCCAACAGTCTCAACAGACCCATGGCTTCATCCCGGTGCGTACGCCCGATGCTCTCCCAATATAGGCGGCCCGCTCCGGCGCTGCGCGGCGAATCGCGCCGCGGCGCACGCGGGCCAAGCCGGCAGTGCGATCGCCCGGCTCGCCGCGCCAAGCGCCGTCAGCTTCCGCGACGGCCGTGTCGACGAGCGTGCCTAAGCATCGCCGCCGCCGCCTGCTTGCTGAGGGGCGGCGAGAAGAAGTTCCCCTGCACGAACGGGCATCCCATCGCCCTCAGCATCTCCACCTGGGCGGCGGATTCCGCACCTTCGGCAATCACGCCGATCTTCAGCGCCGCGGCCAGGCTCATGATGGCGCGGACGATTTCGGCGGCCTGGACGCTGGTGTCCATGATCTTGATGAAGGACTGATCGATCTTCAGCGTATCCATCGGGAATCGGTGCAGGTAGCTCAGCGACGAATAGCCGGTGCCGAAATCGTCCATGCTCAATTGCACGCCCATGTCCTTGAGCTGGTGCAGCTTGACCGCGGCCGCGTCGGCATCGGCCATGATGACGCTTTCCGTGACTTCGAGCTTCAGGCAGTGCGCCGGCAGTTCCGCGGCGGCGAGGGTGGCGGCGATCTCCGCCACCAGCTTGTCGTGGGCGAACTGCCGACACGACAGGTTAACGCCGATCGTCATCGCCTCGAGGCCTTTCAGCGCCTTCTGCCAGAGGCGCAGTTGCGTGCAGGCCTCGCTCAGCACCCAACGGCCGATCGGTACGATGAGGCCCGTTTCCTCGGCCAGCGGAATGAAGTCGCCCGGCGGAATCAAGCCCTGTTCGTCGCTATCCCAGCGGATCAGCGCCTCGAATGCGGCGATTTCGCCCGATGCCAGTTCGATCACCGGCTGGTACTGGAGATGGAAGGCTTCGCGATCGATCGCCCGGCGCAGCCTGCCTTCCATCTGCAGATGCGCCACGGCGCTGGCGTGCATCGGCGCATCGAATACCGAATAGCAGTCCTTGCCCAGGTCCTTGGCGCGATACATGGCGGTATCGGCATCGCGAATCAGTTCCTCCGGCACCGTGTAATGCGGCGCGTTGATGGCCACGCCGATGCTGGCGGCCATGTAGACCTCGTGCCCCAGTATGACAAACGGTATATCGAACTCGGCCAGGACACGCTGTGCGACCTGCAGGGCCTCGCCCTCGGCGACGATATCTTCGAGCAGCAGGATGAACTCGTCGCCGCCGAGGCGCGCCAGCGTGTCGTTGGGCCGGCAGCACAGTCCCAGGCGGCGTCCGCACTCGACGAGCAGCGTGTCTCCGGCCATGTGGCCCATGCTGTCATTGACGTTCTTGAAGCGGTCCAGGTCGATGAAGAGCACGGCAAAGCGACGCTCCGGGGCCCGCTTCGAGTAGTCCAGGGCCCGCTTCAAGCGATCCATCAGCAGGGCCCGATTGGGCAGGCCGGTCAAGGCATCGTGGAGCGCGTCATGGAGCAACTGCTCCTCGGCCTTCTTCCGCTCATGAATGTCGGTCTGCCACCCGGTCATGCGCGCCGGAATTCCATTCTGGTCGCGAACGGCGATGCCGCGACAGAGCATCCAGCGATAGGCGCCATCCCGGTGGCGGATCCGGTATTCGGTTTCGAGCAGCGGACTGGTGCATTGCTGGTGGTACTGGAGCTGTTGCCGGAAGGTCGCCACATCGTCCTCGTGGATGCGCGACAGCCAGTCTTGCGGACTGTCGCCGATTTCCGCATCGCTCAAGCCCAGCATCGCCTTCCAGCGCGGCGAGAAATAGATCCGGCCGCGCAGCAGGTTCCAGTCCCAAAGCCCGTCGTTGGCACCGGCCGCCGCAAGCGCATAGCGTTCCTCGCTTTCGCGCAGCGCTCGCTCGGCCTCCTTGCGTTCCATGGCATAGCGCATGGCCCGCAGCAGCACGTGCCGGTCCACCTGTCCCTTGATCAGGTAATCCTGCGCCCCGGTCTTGACCGCGTTCAGCGCCAGGACTTCGTCATCGGTGCCGGTGAGAACGATGATCGGCACCTGGGGGGCGCGCTCGAACATCGCGCTGAAGGTGTCGATACCGAGGCTGTCCGGCAGTGACAAGTCGAGCAGTACGACGCGGATGTCGCCCCGGGCCAGCGCATCGAGCCCGGTCGACAGGCGGTCCGCCCGGCACAGCTGGAAAGTGACCGGATCGAATTCATCGATCATTTCCTGGATCAGCCGGGCGTCGCCGGGGTTGTCCTCGACCAGCAGCACGTTGGAAACGGCGGACCTCATTGCGGAAACGGTGGACCTCATTGCGGCCTTCCCGGAGGCAGGGTGACGATGGACAGCCAGAAACAATCGATGACCCGGACCGCTTCGGTGAACTTGTCGAAATCGACGGGCTTGGTGATATAGCAGGCCGCCTGCAGTTGATAGGACTTGAGCACGTCCTGTTCGGCCTTGGAGGTGGTCAGGACCACGACCGGGATCTGCCTGAGCTTCTCGTCCGCCTTGATGGCGCCCAGGACCTCGCGCCCATCCATGCGCGGGAGGTTCAGGTCGAGCAGGATCAGGTCGGGCAGCGCCTTGCCGGCATACGCTCCCTCCTGGTGAAGATAGGCCATCGCCTCGACGCCGTCCTTGACCACGTCCATCGGGTTATCCACCTTGCGGTCCTTGAAAGCCTCGACGGTCAGACGGACGTCGCCCGGGTTGTCCTCGACCAGCAGTATCCTAATGGGCCGTTGCTGCAGGTTCATGAGATCCTTCCTCCCGGTGGGGCAGCGTGAAGCTGAAGGTGGCGCCGTGGCCGGGTTCGGACGCCACCCAGATGCGGCCGCCATGACGTTCGACTATCTTCTTGCAGATGGCGAGACCGATGCCGGTGCCCGGATATTCGGCCGAGGTATGGAGACGCTGGAAGATCACGAAAATCCTTTCGGCATATTTAGGATCGATGCCGATACCCTGGTCGGCGACGCTGATCACCCATTCCCCGTCCTGCCGCGCCGCATCGACGGCCACCGACGGCGGCTCGCCGCCGCGAAACTTGATGGCATTGCTGACCAGGTTCTGCAGCAGCATTTCCATTTGCGTTTCGTCGCTGGCCACGGTCGGCAAGCTCGCCACGCGGACTGCGGCGCCGCTCTCCTGGATCATCGGCTGCAGATTCACCATGACGCGTTGCATCACCGTCTTCAGCGATGTGGGCTTGAAGTCCTTGCCCCGCGTCCCGAGACGCGAAAAAGTCAGCAGATCGTTGATCAGCCTTTGCATGCGCAAGGCCCCGTCCACGATGAAGGTCATGAATTCATCGGCGTCGGCATCGATCCGGCCGCGATAACGCTTGACCAGCAACTGCGTGTAGCTGGCCACCATGCGCAGGGGTTCCTGAAGGTCGTGCGAGGCCACCGAAGCGAACTGCTCCAGATCGGCATTGGAGCGGGCCAGTTCCTGTGCCTGCATGGCCAGCCGGCGTTCGGCCAGCTCGCGTTCCTGGACTTCCTGCTGCAACTGGAGGTTCCTTTGTTCGAGTTCCGCCGTGCGCTCTTGAACGCGCAGTTCCAGCTCGTCGTGGGCGCGCTGCAGGGCCAGTTCGGCGGCCTTGCGCACGCTGATATCGCGCAGGATGACGGTGAACACCGTCCCGGCGCCGACCCTAAGTTTCGATATCGAGGCTTCGGCGGGGAATTCCTCGCCGTTCTTGCGCCGCCCGAAGATCGCCTGCCTTTGCGCCATGATGCGCGCCGCTTCGGCCGAGCCGCCGAACTCGTGGATGCGGGACTGGTGGCTTGCACCAAAGCGTTCTGGCATCAGGCACTCCAGCGGCTGCCCGATCACTTCCCGCGCGGCATAGCCGAAGACGCGCTCGGCACCGCGATTGAACAGCGTGATCCGCTGCGTCTCGTCGATCGAGATGATCGCGTCGTCGGCGATGGCGAGGATTTCGGCGAACCGGGCATCGCTCGCGGCAGTCGCCGCACGCGCCTGCGCCTCGCCGCCGCCCGCGCCGGTCGGCGCTGCGGACGAGTTCGACGGCACCGCCGCCAGTTCCTCTGCAGCGCTGTCGTCTGGATTCAAGGACCGCTCCGACACATGCACATTGACCATTCTGGTTGGCGGATCGGCCGATTACAACCCTTATCGCATCAGGGTGACGCGGTCATAACGCACCGCCCGACATCCGATTTGCATATCGCGCTCAATCGGACGCGCTTACGCCGAAGTGCCGGCGGACCCGGCTCAACCCGTCGCGCAATGTCGCCAGGCACAAGTCGCGGCGGAACAGCAGCGCATCGCCGCCAACCGCCTCGACCGCCTGGCGCACCTCGGCAAGTTCACGCGACGCTGCAGGATAAGTCGCCAGCGGCATGGCGCGCCCCAGGCACAGCAGGGCCAGCGGAAAGTCCGGTTGGGCGTGCTCCAGTACGTAGGCCGGGTCGCGGCCCAGCGCCTGGAACAGCGCAGTCCACAATTCGTTTCCCGAAACGCCGTCGGTGGCCAGCTTCAGGCGGTTCGCCAGGTCGATCGCGTCGTGATCCCCTGTCGCCAGGGCGGCGATTAAACGCTGCCATTGCTCGGCGTCGGCATGGACGCGCCTCAGCACGGGCATCGCGCCGTGCGCGTCGACCTCCGCAGCCAGGGCGCGCATCCGGCTGCCGGCCGGGTCGCTAGGCCCGGCCGCACTGCACACCACGGCAGAGCACGCCACAGCGAATGCCAACGGCAGACGTGGAGCCATCGTCACCTCGGGCTAATTCGGCAGCTTGTCCGCCACTAATCCGATTTGGCCGCGGCCCCGGCGGGTTTGGCGGCAGCCGCGCGACGCAGGATCAGGGTCCGGGTCTCCTCGGCCGTGCCGGCCAGCGGTCCGCCCAGCGCGACGGCGCGCTCGATCAGCGCCCGCGCCTCGACATTCTTGCCTTCGTCGGACAGCGTCTGGGCGAGATTGTTCAGCACCGCCACCGACTCCGGATGGCGCTTGGCGGCCGGCCGCAGCGTGGCCTCGGCCTGGCGCAGCTCGCCGAGCGCATAGTGGCTGTTGGCCAGGCCGAGGACGGCCACCAGGTTGTCCGGCCAGCGGCCGAGAAATGTTTCGTAGGCCATGATCGCGGCATGGGCATCGACGCGTTCGGTTGCGGCGATCGCCGCCAGGTAAGGCGATTCCGCCGCGCTTGCCGGCAGGCGGTCGGGGCGCATGGCGACCATCGCCCAATAACCGCTGTCCTTCCAGGTGTACTCGAAAACGGCGAAGGGAATGGTCAGCCGCCTCTTCTCCCCGGAGCGCAACACCAGTTCGCCCTTGGCGTAGTCGTAGCCCGCGACCACGGCGTAGTGCCAGATGTCGAAGGGCCAGACGCCGTAGTTCTGCAGCACGATCACCGGCAGGCCGGCTGCCACCTCGCGCAGCAGGTCTTCGAAGCGCGGCGCGAGCCGGTATGACACCAGACCGTAGCGGCGCGCGGCGGCCAGCATCTCGACCTGCAGGCTGCCATGGCGCTCGGGCAGGTAGACCTTGTCGACCAGCTCGTCCGGCGTCACGTCCACTCTCTGGCTGACCAGGACCGTGGCCAGGGCGGCCGGGCCGCACTGGTAATCCTTCTGCGGAAAGAACGGCACCTGCTCCAGCTCGTTCTTATCGGCCAGACCGGCCGGCCGTTCGTGGCGCAGCGCCTCGGTCTGCGGCACCAGCGCCGCGCAGCCGCCGAGAACGGCGACGAGAAAAAAAACGCCCGCGGTCAGGCGGGCGCTCTGGTAAATCCGTCCGGAAAGAGCGATCGCTATTTCCATGCGTAATAGACGATGACGGCGATGATGATCACCGCTGCCCAGGCCCAGCCGCTGTTGGCGCCGGCCGGCAACGCGTCGAGCTTGCCCGCCAGGGTACGCACTTCATCGTCGCTCATGGCCGCGACGCGCGCCTGCGCCGTCTGAGTATCGAGACCCATGGTGCGCAATTGGCTCGCCACATCGGCGCGGTTGATGACGCTCAAGACAGTGCCGCGGTCGGCCTGGGCTGCGGCGGCGGAAATCGCTTGATCCGTGCCGACCATGCCCGCCCAGACGCTCTGGAACGGCAGCATGAACATGGAGACTATCAACATTCGGCAAATCATTCTGATGGTTGCAGTTTTCATGGATACCCCCAATTGAATTACCGGTTTGAATCGACCTTGGTCGGTGCCGTGCGGCTCTTACAGCCTAATCGGTAATTTCAAAAAGTCCAATCCAATGCCGAGGCGAGCCCCCCGCGTTACACCCATTTTCGCGTCCCGGCGGCCTTGCCTCAATGGCGGCGAAAGCCACCACCGGCATGCTGAAATGAATGCGGCGCGAAGGAATGACGAAACGACTGCCGCGCGAAGAAATGATGATGGAAGCGCGGCGTCGAAACCACGACCACCGCCGGCGGAAAGATCGACGCCCCCCACCCGTAACCGCAATCCGACCACGCCGGATCGCAGCCATAGCCGCTCGGCGGCGGAGCGGCGGCGTACTGGAGCGGCGGCGCCTGCCGGCCGGCCTGATCGACTTCCCGCTCGAGCATCCGAATCCGCTCCGCCATGGCCTGCATTTCGGCCTGCTGCGCAGCTTCCCGCGCCGCGGCTGGATCGGCCGGGGCCGCGTTCCTAAGCGCGATGTCGCGTACGACGCCGATGGCCTGAACACCTTTAGGCGGAGGGTTATCGCTGTAATTAACGATTCCGCTGGCGTCGACCCAGGTGTAGATGTCGGCGCGGGCCAGCCCCGCGCACGCCGCACCGCCCACGAACATCGCGAGCATCGTTACCGAGAGGCGTCTATCCATGGTCGCCATCCTCCGGGAAGAGCTTCCAGTATAGGTCGTCCTTGCGGCGAATGAAGCCCGCGCCGCCTCCGTGCGGGTGGCTTGCGCGCCGCATCAGCAGGCGGCGCGGCGAGGCGCCGGCGGTGTCGAGCCGCCCGGAGCCGCGTCGGAAATCGCGATCCGCTCGGCTCACATGGCCGGCAACGCGCTCAGGCGGCCGGTTGCAGCCTCTTGATCAGGGCGGCGGTGAATTCGGCGGTTTTGGCCTTGCCGCCCAGGTCGCCGGTCCGTACCTTATCGATGTTCAGGGTGTCGTCGATGGCGCGGCGCAACCGCCCGGCCTTGTCGCCGAGGCCGACGTGGTCGAGCATCATCGCCGCCGCCAGCAGCAGGGCGATCGGATTGGCGATGCCCTGGCCGGCGATGTCGGGCGCCGAGCCGTGTACCGCCTCGAAGATCGCCGCGTGTTCGCCGATGTTGGCGCCCGGCGCCATGCCCAGTCCGCCGACCAGGCCGGCGATCTCGTCGGAGAGGATGTCGCCGAAAAGATTGGTCGTCACCAGCACGTCGAACTGCCAGGGGTTCATCACCAGCTTCATGGCGCAGGCATCGACGATGATTTCCTCGTAGCCGATGCGGCCCTTGTATTCGGCTTCGTACATCTCCCGCGCGGTCTCGAGAAAGATGCCGGTCAGGGCCTTCATGATGTTGGCCTTGTGCACCACGGTGACCTTGCGGCGGCCCTGGTTGATCGCGTAGTCGAAGGCGAAGCGGCAGATGCGCCGGCAGCCCTGCCGGGTGTTGACGCCGGTCGACATGCCGACGGCATGGGGATCGCCGTCGATCGGGATGAAATGCTCGTAGCCCATGTACAAGCCTTCGTTGTTCTCGCGCACCAGGATCAGGTCGATGTCCTCGTAGCGGCCGCCGGGAACGATGCTCTTGGCCGGGCGCAGGTTGGCGTAGAGCTTGAATTCCTCGCGCAGCCGCACGTTCGACGAGCGGTAGCCGCCGGCGATCGGCGTCTCGAGCGGCCCCTTGAGGGCCAGGCGGGTGACGCGGATGCTGTCGATGCACGCCTGCGGCAGCGGATCGCCGCAGGCCGCGACGCCGCCCATGCCGGCGACCTGGCGGTCCCACTGGAACGGAGCTTCGAGCGCCTCGAGCACGGCCAGGGTCGCTTCGGTGATTTCCGGGCCGATGCCGTCGCCGGGAATGAGTGTGGCGGGGATAGTCTGCGGTGAGGTCATGGCGAGCAGTTCTCCAGCGGTTCGTAGGGGGTCGAAGGACGCGATTGTACTTCGGCTGGCGGCCTCGAAGGCAATTACGGGAACGGGGACCGCTGCAAAGCGATCGAAGCGGGCGCCGCCGCACTCGCGCTCCGCCGAGCATGAAGGGAAGCGTCCGGCATGGCGGCCCCGGCTTCGCTGGCCGTTGCCGACACGGGTTGGCCGCAAGCCCCGGGCAAGCTGCATGTTCTATAAACCAAGCATGTAATGCGGTTGGGGTCGGCGACGGCCGGGCAGTTCCCGTCGCGGCCCCGCGTGGTCTTAGATACTCGGCCGTGTCCGGCGACCCTGCTCTCCGCCTCGCCGGCACGCTTGCAGGGGATACGGAAACGGGGCGACGAAATCATGTACTCCGAAATCGAAACTGCGCAGCGCATCCGTTCCCTGTTGAACGGCGCCACCGATGCACTCGATGCCGGACTCGCGGCGCGCTTGCGCCAGGGGCGCGAACGCGCTCTGGCCCGGCACCGGCCGCAGCGCGTCGTCGAGTTTGCCCCGTGGGCGATGCAGCGGATGCTGGCGCTGCGGCCGGGGCATCACGCCCGCGATTCCGTTGTCATTGTGATGCTGCTGGCCGCGGCGATCGTCTTCTATTACCGGAACCAGGACCTCAAGGTCGACGAATACGCCGAGATCGACAGTGCCCTGCTGGCCGACGAGCTGCCGCCGTCCGCCTACCTCGACAAGGGTTTCTTCGAGTGGCTCGCACGCTCCGGGCTGACGACCGACGCCCCGTCGGCACAGCCGCAGCAGGGGCGCGAAGAAGCCGACTGAGAGCGCCGCCCGTCGGCACCCGCAACGGGTCGCGACCGTCGCGCCGGTGGTATTCTCTTGCCCGTCAAGAGCGCGCCGAGTCCCTCGCGCCGGACGACCCGATCGGTGTCCCCATGGCCTACTCGTCTGTCGTCGCTGCCACCCGCTATCGCTTTGCCGACTTGAAGGATCTGCTGGCCAAGGCCTCGCCGCCGCGCTCTGGCGACGAGCTGGCGGGGATCGCCGCAAACGGTGCCGTGGAGCGCATGGCGGCAAGGATCTGCCTGGCCGACCTGCCCCTGACCGCGTTTCTCGACGAAGCGCTGAGTCCCTACGAAACCGACGAAGTGACGCGGCTGATCATGGACCGCCACGACCCGCTCGCCTTCGCCGAAATCAGCCACCTGACGGTCGGCGATTTCCGCAACTGGCTGCTCGCCGACGGCACCGACACGGCCGCCCTGTCCCGGGTCGCGGCGGGAATCACGCCCGAGATGGCGGCCGCCGTCAGCAAGCTGATGCGCAACCAGGACCTGATCGGCGCGGCGCGCAAGTGCCAGGTCGTGACGCGCTTTCGCGACACCATCGGCCTGCCGGGACGCCTCTCGGTGCGGCTGCAGCCCAACCATCCGACCGACGATGCCAAGGGCATCGCCGCATCCATGCTCGACGGCCTGATGTACGGCTGCGGCGACGCCGTTGTCGGCGTCAATCCGGCCGGCGACAGCCTGACGGCCATCATCGCCCTGCTGCAGATGCTCGACGAGGTGCGCGGCCGCTTCGACATTCCGACCCAGACCTGCGTCCTGACCCATGTCCGCAACACCGTGCTCGCCATCGAGCGCGGCGCGCCGGTGGACCTGGTGTTTCAGTCGATCGCCGGCACCGAGCAGGCCAACACGAGTTTCGGCATCGACCTGGCCCTGCTGCGCGAGGCGCGCGAAGCGGCGCTGTCGCTGCGGCGCGGCACGGTCGGTGACAACGTCATGTACTTTGAAACCGGCCAGGGCAGCGCCCTGTCGGCGAATGCCCATTGCGGCGTCGACCAGCAGACCTGCGAAGCCCGTGCCTACGCCGTGGCCCGGGAATTCAAGCCGCTGCTGACCAACACCGTGGTCGGCTTCATCGGCCCGGAATACTTGTACGACGGCAAGCAGATCATCCGCGCCGGGCTCGAGGACCACTTCTGCGGCAAGCTGCTCGGCGTGCCGCTCGGCTGCGACATCTGTTACACCAATCACGCCGAAGCCGATCAAGACGACGTCGACACCCTGCTTACCCTGCTCGGCACGGCCGGCGTTACCTTCATCATGGGCGTTCCCGGCGCCGACGACATCATGCTCAATTACCAGAGCACCTCCTTCCACGACGCGCTCTACCTGCGCTCCCTCCTCGGACTGAAGCGCGCCCCCGAATTCGAAGCCTGGCTGGAGCGGATGCGCATCGCCGAGCCCGGCGGCCGCCTGCTCGGGCAGCCGTCGCCGCATCTCCTAAGCACGCTGGCCGATTTCGCCGACGGGGCCTGACGATGGGCGATGTCATACAGCGCAATCCATGGACCGAGCTGCGCCGCTACACCGCGGCACGCATCGCTCTGGGACGGGCGGGAAACAGCCTGCCGACCGACGAGATCCTGCGTTTCGGCCTGGCCCATGCCCGGGCCCGCGACGCGGTTCATGTGCCACTCGATGTCGATGTTCTCGACGCGAGCTTGCGCGCCGACGGCTGGTCGACGCTAAGGGTGCGCAGCCGGGCCACCGACCGTGCGTGCTACCTGCGCCGTCCGGACCTCGGCCGACGCCTGGACGAGGCCAGCGTCGCGCGACTCTCTAAGGAATTGCGGAAGGGATTCGATCTGGCCTTCGTCGCCGCCGACGGGCTGTCGCCGGCCGCCGTGCAGCGCCACGTCCCGCCCTTGCTGCAAGCCGTCCGGCTGCGCTTGCCGGACATCTGCTCGGCGGCCCCGCTGGTCATCGCCGAACAGGCTCGCGTGGCGCTCGGCGACGAAATCGGCGCGCTGCTTGACGCCAATGTCATCGTCGTGCTGATCGGCGAGCGGCCGGGCCTCAGTTCGCCGGACAGCCTCGGAATCTACCTGACCTACGGACCGCGGCTCGGCCGAACCGACGCCGAGCGCAACTGCATATCCAACGTTCGCCCGGAGGGGCTCCCCTACTCCGCCGCCGCGACGCAGCTCGAACGCCTTATCAGGGCAGCGATCGCCCAGCGCATGACGGGAACGGGCCTAAGCGACCCCGGAGACGCGCTGCCTAAGGATACCGGCGACGGGAAGTGATCGAGAAAGCGGCTGCCGGCAACGCGCGGTCGTCGATCGCGGGGGTCGCTAAATCTCGCGACAACGGATAGCCGATTTCCATGCTGGTAAGGATGAGTTGGCTGACTTCGTCGCGGGTCATGGCAATCTCCTGGCAATGGGGTGAGGGGTGTCACGACATCAAGGCGTCGATTACGTTTACGGGGTGGTCACGGGCGATCAACGGAATGCGGGGCATTTGCTCAGCACGACGATGAGAGACACAGCCAGGAGAAAGGAAACTGCCTTCCAGAACACGAGGGGGTTCCGTTCCATCAGGGGTGGCCGGGATTTACTTAGGAATGTCTGGTTCGGGTGGTGCAGGTCGTAAACGAACTCGGACAGTTCCTCGTAACGCTTGTAGGGGTCGGGCTGGACAGCTTTTGCGATGGCCTCATCGACCCAGGCTGGGATGAGCCGTTCCTCGGTCCGCACCGAGGCATAGCGAAGCTTGCGTTGCGCGGCCTTGGTGCGGGATTTGGGCACCCGGGTGCCGTAGGGCAAGCTGCCAGTGAGCATCTGGTAGGCGATGACGCCTAGGGAAAAGATGTCCGAGCGGGAGCTACCGTTTTCACCAAGGAAGTACTCGGGCGCCGAATACTGTTCCGTGCCCAGCATAGGCGCGGGGCCGGTGGATGAGTCCATTTCCAGGAGGCCGGCCACCTGGGTCGAACCGAAGTCGATGATCTTCACCGTGCCGGTGTTGTCGATCATGATGTTCTCCGGCCTGAGGTCCTGATGCAGCATTTCCAGCCGGTGAAATGCCTGCAGGCCCATGGCGATCTGCGAGATGAGCTCGCGAACGGTTTTCAAATCCGGTTTCGGGTTGTCGCGCATCCACTGGGCCAAGGTCTGGCCCTCGATGAATTCCATGGCGATGTACTGATAGTTGCGCTTCCGGGTGAGGGCGCAAGGCTTCAGCACATGGGCGTTGTTGATGCGCCGGGCGACCCATTCCTCCATGAGGAAGCGTTCCAGGTAGGGCGGGTCACCGCGATGCTCCGTGGACGGGGTCTTGATGACGACCTGCGCGCCGGTCTCGCCATCCACAGCCAGGTAGGCATGGCTCCGGTTGCTGGCATGGATGGGGCGGATGATCCGGTAGCCGTCGAATTCCATGCGGGCATCCAGGGCCGGCGGGAAGGGTAGTTCGGTGAGCTGCTCGTAGATTTCGCTGGCGTCCTGGGCGGACAGGGATTCGATGCGCAGGATCTGGATGGTCAGGTTATCCCCGCTGCCCTGGGCTAAGGCCTCCTCGACGATGCGTTTCGCGGCCGCATCCAGGTCTTGGGCGTGTCCGTGGATCGCCTGGACGATGACCTGGGCAGTGACGTGTTCATAAACCCCGTCGGTGGCCAATACGAAGATGTCGCCCGTCTCGACCGGCAGGGTCCGGTAATCGATTTCTAGTTGTTGGTTGATACCCAGGGCACGGCCCAGGTAGCTCTTTTCGCGGGACACCCAGTAACGATGGTCTTCGGTCAGTTGCTCGAGCGCGTTGCCGCGTAATCGGTAGATGCGGGTGTCGCCCACATGGAACAGGTGCGCCGTGGTGGACTTGATGACCAGGGCGCTGAAGGTGCAGACGTAACCTTTGTCTTTGTCGTAGCGGAATTGGCTTTGCCGGGTCTGGGCATGGAGCCAGGAATTGATGGCGTACAGCACGCGCTGGACGGATTGCTTGACCGACCAAGCTTCGGAGGTGCAGAAGTAGTCCGCCAGGAAGCCGGTCACCGCGGTCTCGCTGGCCAACTGGCTGACCTCGCTGCTGCTGATGCCGTCGGCCAGGGCAAGGGCGATGCCCTTGGAACTCAACTGCGGATCTTTAGGGATGCAGATGCCGTGGTAATCCTGGTTGGCCGTCTTGCGGCCTTTGTCGGAATGCTGGCCTACGGAGATTCGCAGTGCGCTGGACATGTTCATGAAAAGGTCCGGTTCCTCGCGGAACCGGGGCCCTTTATCCGCGTGCCGATTGAGCGAGGACGCGCTTGGGCGCGGTTCTGATATGGGTGCTGTACAAAGTCAGCCCGGTGAACGCAATGCCGCCCACCAGGTTGCCCAGGACCGTGGGAATCTCGTTCCAAATGAAGTAATCCGCGATGGAGAAATTACCCCCCATGATCATCGCCGAAGGGAACAGGAACATGTTGACCACCGAGTGCTCGAAGGTCATGGCGAAGAACAGCATGATGGGCATCCACATGGCTATGACCTTGCCGCTCACCGAGGTGGAAATCATGGCGCCCACTACACCCATGGAGACCATCCAGTTGCACAGCATTCCCCGCATAAAGATGGTGAACCATCCGGCCATGCCCCATTTCGCGTAGCCCAGCGTACGGTCCACGCCGATCCCGGCGATCTTGGTACCGACAGGGCCGGGGTCGGTGGAGAACCCGTAGGTGAAGACGAATGCCATCATCGCGGCGACCGTCAAGGCGCCCGCGAAGTTGCCAACAAACACCAGGCCCCAGTTTCTGAGTACGCCGCCCGCGGTGACGCCGGGGCGTCTATCAAGCAATGCCAGCGGGGTCAGCATGAATACGCCGGTAAGGAGATCGAAGCCCATCAAGTACAGCATGCAAAAGCCGACCGGGAACAAGATTGCTCCAATCAGTGGAGAGCCGGTCTGAACGGCCATGGTGATCGCGAAGACTGCAGCCAACGCGAGAGTCGCGCCGGCCATGTAAGCTCGGATCAGCGTATCTCTGGTGGACATGAATACCTTGGATTCACCGGCGTCCACCATCTTTGCGACAAACTCCGAAGGCAGCAAATATGACATGTCTATTCCCCTTGGGTCCATGAGAAGTTCAAAAAAAAGCGTCCATTTCCGCGCCTCAATACCTGAGGACGCGGAAATGGACGCCGTTGTCCAATAACGCAAATAAGGCGGCGAGATCAATGCCGCGCTGCAATCAAGCCGCAATGAGCCTGTCAGACATTGATAAGCACGTGACGTGCCCGCATGGAGAATCCAACGAGGGAGGCCCGTCTCTGCCACTTTGAAGCACACTTGAAGTGATGATCGCCCCGGGATGGTGCGTGCTTTAGAGAAAGGTGTCAGTGTTGGTGCAGCATTTCATGAACGACGGCGATGGCAGACGCCCCGGCATCCACCTCGGATTTCGTATGGCGGCTCAACCTCAGGTAGTCCACGGTCATGGCGTCGTTGGCTGGACGGCTGTTCCGGATCGGCTGCGGAAATCCCGGCCCGATCGGCGAACGTCAGCAATCAGTCTTGTGATGCTCAACCTATGCTTCGGCGGCGAGCGAAACGAGTCCGCTGCAAGCAGTTGCACGGGGCAATCGTTCAGCGCTCGATTGCGGTGACGGCGACTGCCCGCCTATTGCGGGCCGGGCACTCCACGTTTTGACCTGCGAACATCGATGTTGTAGCCGATTTCGCAGTCCCAATCGCCAAAGGTAGTTTTGTAGCAGACCCCCGTGGCATCGACGTTCTCGTGGAGATTGCAGTTCTTCCGTGGCGCTGGAGTGGTCATATGAGCGGGGTCTTGGCATTGGTACATATCAAAGCTGCCCCGAACCGGGTACACCGGTAAGGAGGGATCAATGCCCGACAAATTCATGTCCGAGACCTGGTACGGCCGCCCCTTGCCCACTTCCAACTTCGCATTTTCATAGAGATAGACGTTGTATCGACTATCGACGCCCTTCTCCTTTTTGCATTTCCAGTACTGGAACACCTGCGCAGGAGATGGTGCTCCCTTGGCGGGCTCGGTTTTGGATTTGCAGACGGTTGGATCGCGAGTACCGTACGTGGCGCCGGTCTGGGCGTGCGCCTGCCCGAACGCGAGCGACGAAATCAACAGCGCCTGGGTAATCCTCTTCATATCAGCTCCTCTTGAAGAAATAAGCGAAATCGTTCTTGGCGTGGCGACGACTCTATCATTTCCCAGTGCTTCGTTCCGTCAAGAGCCGGTGCGAAGCACCCGCGCCGAATGGCGCGGTCGAAAGCCGCACGTCAAGTGTAGCCACGGCGTATCGTTGAGCCAGTATCTATTCCTTACTTCCCTCCCCCGGCGCCGTCGAACGACCCAGCTTACCGGCGCGCCGCTTGCGGCGCGTCCGTGTGGAGCGCGAAGTTAGACCGCGCTTTGGATCGGGTTTCCACCATAACGAGGTATCGCTGATAGAACAGAAAAAGCCAAAGGGAGCTGGGCGGCGACTCCGCTGCTCTACCGTGCCTATACCACAGTGCATCACCACCGATGGTAGAAAAGGTCATCAAGTTGACTATGGTTGACAATTCCTTAGATAGTCCGGTGAGTGGCGCAACTTTGCACGAAATCCTTGGGCCGAGAATCTCCCCATAATGATGGAAATATAACCCGTGCACGGTCCTGTCCATTACGGAATTGTGTGGGCGCACGGGCATTGCCACTGCGCGTCTTTTACCAAGATAGATACCTGCTGGCGTTCGAAGATTGACGTCCCATGATTTCTCAACAAGATGTTGTTGTAATCGACGGTTGTGGTGAATAGTTCGTAGGGCTTCGTTTTTCCATAGCCTTCTTGTCGTGGGGGTTTCCATTCCGAGTTGCAGGCTCAAGAATACGCGAAACTCCTCGTCATATTTAGAACCCTTGTTGTTGCAGTCAAAACAGGATGGAACTGTTACAAGATCATTCGGGCGTGGCTTTGGGAAGATTGCTCTTGGCGGAACGTGGTCCGAAGTAGTGGCCTCGCGTATGCCGCACAGGACGCACATTTGCTTAGTATTGGTCGGTGACATTGTTCGCGCAGTCTAACGTGCTGTTGGGCATGGTGCTACGCCCTTACTGGGGAAAATGCATCTGGCGATGCCAGTTGCTTTATCATTGGTATGCCCAACGTTCAAAATCACCGGCCGCCGGCGCGGCTTTTCGCGCAGGTCCGGTGCATTGCAGGGCTAGGGCGCGGCGATATGACACGCCATTCTCTGTCCGATTCCTCATTCCCGAGGCGCATGTACGCGGCTTGTGTGACGGAGCGCACGCAGTACATTTGATATCGCTCGCCTGACCCTGGGCGCTTAACAGCATAGCCGAGCGCGCAGATTTCGAAGCTGCCGCGAATAATGTTACGAGAGAGAGGATAGTCACGGTCGACCCACGCCGGATACATTTCGGCTTCTTCCGGGACACCAAAGATTGAGTTACCGGAGCGAATCACGATGTTTGGTTCCCACCCCTCCCAAGAACTTAACTCACCTTGGACTTCGAAACATGACGATGTTGGCTGCTGATCGTGAGTGGGCGAACTGGTCTGAGGTAACGCGAAACCCGGGCAAAGCATGATGGCGCTTAGGAGCACGAAGAGGAACCGACGATTTCGCATATGACGCAGCATACGAATTGGCAATAGCGCCCTACGTCTGACATAACCGGCTGGCGCGGCTGTATCGCGCCAGTCCGGGTTGATGGATGGATTGGGCGGCATGCGTTTCAGCGAACTGGCACGACGACAACATTGGTGGCCGACTCAACACAAACGAACTGCATTTCGCCTGCCCGAGCTCGGCTAAAAGGACACACTTCCAGGTTGGCAAGCACGCTCTGGCTAAAGGTTACCTTGGCCCGAATGTTGTTTGGCACGATTTCATTCTCGGAGGGCAGAACTCCGAGGAGCCGCCCCGACCCGACAGGCCAGATGCGCAACGATGGTGTGCCGTTGTATGCAGAGAGTCGACCTCGAACCGAATAGCACGCTGAAACGACGGCAGGGTTTGCCTTGCAGCCGGCCGAAGGGTCGATATCCGCCGCCAGCGCGGGAGCTAGGGCGAAACATAGCACTGGGCCGATGATCCCTGAACTCATGACGCCCAACGTGCTAGCCTGGATTTCCATGCTCGGTAGTCGTCCTAACAGCGCCCCTGTTTTTTATGCCGACTACGCGCTCATGCGAAGCGTGTGGTTTTGCCACCAAGGGACCTGCACTGGGGATTCGAGCATAGCGGAAGCGAGGATGA
>WNGH01001278.1_pt1 | contig 35575 bp, 11 predicted proteins | sample 5400631 | NCBI WGS metagenome assembly WNGH01 (sample SAMN13153373, study PRJNA577476) | soil metagenome | isolation source: 115 cm soil or saprolite under Garry oak tree replicate 1 | place: USA:California | collected 2016-06-15 | reverse complement strand
GGCCGGTCACAAGAAGCGTGGACATGAGTACCGCAAGATAAAAGATAGCTTCTCTACTGAACTGGTTTAGGTTCATATTGACTCCCCAAGTCTCGCACGATAAGCGGCTCGGGTCGATTAGGGGAATAGCCCGCTCCATCGGAATTGTATTCTCTGAAGATGGCCACCCATTCGTTTATCCATTTCGCCTGAGTGCAATCATCGATTCCGCACAACTGTGGGGTGCTGGCGAATGTAAACTAACCCTTCATGAAACGGCAGAGTACCAACACCTCTGAGTCATGCTAGTCGTGGCGCTCGCTGGGTCCGGGCGGTTCGGCGTATCTATCCAAGTGCTCCTCACAACTTCCACTACCGTTCCAACCCATCTCGCTAAGCTCATCTTTCAAATCGTAATCGCCAAACCGTAAAATCGTATAACTGTAAATTTTACCATAACTATAATGCAGCTGCAAGGTAACCCGTACCGTAGGCTTATTTTCTTTGCGTAGATAAGTAAAGAGATCCTTCGAATAGCTAATTAGGAAGCAATGCGGCTGGTCACCTGGCAGCAGAACCAAGACTTTAGGATTGCCATTTGCATCGAAATTCGGACCATACGAATTGAAACCGGCTTGCTCGCCAGTCGTCCATCGCATCTCGTAAGTAGCAATTCGATAGTAGTTAGACCAATGAACAGCGGCGACGAGGAAGGCGGCCAGGGTAACAGCGGAAATCGCCCAGTAAATCTTCCTTGAACGGAGATACCTCGAAGTCATAGCTGGGCCATTCGTCGTACTTCAATTCCTTTCGGGACAGACCCTCACCCGTTTCAGGGCTCCACCTTGCTAATCGCGTCCTTTGCCGATTTCTTCACTAGTTCGCTCTCATTAGGGTCCGCCGCCAACTGTCTTAGCTTTGAAAGAGCGGCTGTTGCAGCTTTCCCGGCCTTGCTCAGCGCTGTCAACGACTGCCGTTTGGCCTCCTCAGACTTGCTTCCTAATGCGCTGACAAAGAGTTCCACCGCCCTTGGATCCGTGGGTGCAGCATCGCCGAGAGCCTCTACTGTTCTGGCAAGTTCCTCAGGTCGCGAAGAAGCCAAGTCGGACGGCACGGAATCAACGCGACGGCGGGAGGGCATCGAGCTTCTTCTTTACGTCGGGAGCACCCTTGGAATTAGGGGCGAGTTCAAGATACTTCGTATAGGCCCGGCGGGCCTCAGCGGCGCGGTTGAGTTTGGCATAGGCGTCGCCGAGATTGAGGTAGGCGACCGCGCGTTTGGGATCAATCTCGATGGCCTTCTTGAGCCAAAACACGGATTCTTCATATTTTTGAATTTTGAAAAAAGTGAAACCCGCGTCATTTGCAAACAACGCGCTGCTGCTATAATCAAGGCGAGACGCTTCCACGAACTTAGTAGCAGCAGCAAGGTAGTTCTTCTGTTTCATGAGCTGCATGCCTTCCTTGTATAGATCATTGGGGGAAGGGCCGGAAGCTTGTTGAGAGGCATCGTCCTCTCTGTGTGGGTACGAACTCTTTTCCGGCACGGGTGTAGATAGCGTTTTGCCATCTGCACTGAGCACGGCGATGAAAAGATCGCTGCCTGGAGTATAAAATGGCAGTTCAGCCTCTATGTAAGACGCATCCAAGACCCGCGTGCTTAGGAGTACTCCAGCTACGTCTCCACGACCTAACACAGCCTGCATCCCGGGAACAAAACCGTTCCCGCTAACTTCGATTGTTCCGCCACCACCAATGTCCACCACAGGAACATCGATTTTAAAATTCGAGTTAACTACAGCCTGAGCCACCGCCTGCGAGTACACAAGTATCGACTGCGCGTATTGAAAGTCTTCGACAGGCGAAAATAGTACAAATCGGGGTGAGGTTAAGTAGCTGGAAGGAACCAAAGCCGTCGCTTGTGTCGAGCTCACGCCATTAAGGGGAAGCTGATTCCACGTATCGTTTTTATCCAGCACATACATTCGGTCAACTTTGTCCAAGTCAGTGCCGATAATTTTGAACCGGGTGTCCGGTGATCCCGACGGAACAGTTGAAGGAATGAGCCCATCTATACGCGCTACAGGAGCGGGCAACAAACCGTCGGCTTGTGGCGGAACATCAGCATTGTGCACCTTTTTGCTACTGCGTTTCTGCCAGCGTACAGGAGCGGACCTTCGCTCCTCGCTGCTGTTGTCGGCAACAGCAGAAGCCGAGAGAACTAAAAACAGGCAGGCAAAAAGGAAGGCGCTATTTCGGTTCATACTGATCGCCGTCCTTGATGACCCGGTTCGGATTCCCGTTGTATTTTGGTTCTCCCGAGTTGTAGAAGAAAAACATATTGTTCCACATGGATTTCCATTGATCTGTCCTGCATGAAGGTAAGCAATAGAGAACGTTATTCTTAACTTTAAACTGGAGATTAACCAACGAGAATACCCCTCCAAGATCGAAGCCCATCTGATCGTCTGAGAGTACATTGAACATCGGTTTGCCAGCCAGCACATTTAAGAGAGGCGTCTTGAAATTCTTATCGCCCAGTGCGGTGGTAACAACCTGAATTGGGCCCCACGACGAGGCAGCCACGTATTGAGCCCTTACTCCCGAAAACCGCGCATCGACAACCGACGTGGGCTGGCAATGAAGCGGATTGTCGGAAAACTTAGGATCAGGTGTTGTCAGCGGGCAAGTGGCCCGAAATTGGAGTGATCGCTCGGACAAGGTGCCCGTTAGGTAGTTTCCGTACGGAAATTTGCTCAATTGAGTTTCAATCCATCCTCCGAGGGTCTCAGGTGGATTGAAGGCATAGCTTGAAAAATCAGGCTTCACCAGAGCGCGATCATTCAGAGCGATATCAGGCGAGAATCCTCCAGCGCCTGAGGGCGTATCAAGGTTATGATCAACCCGATAGTAGGTGACGGTCAGACGATCCCCGGGATTCAGGGGCCGACCTAGGGTGATGACGCCGTTGACATAATCAACCGAGAAATCGTTCGGGCCAAGGCTGCTGGGGCCGTTGGGCCCGTGACCATTGGGCAGCTCGGCCTTCCCATAAAAGGTCGGAGCGGGAGCTGTAGTTGTACCGTGAAGCCCGCCCTTGTGCCACCAAGTATCGGTGTGCACTAGCATCAACGGTTGGACGGTCCCATTCGCGTTGCGAATGGAAGCACTTGTTCTAGGCCCACCGGTGATCAGCCCTCGGAAGGCCATGAGAGGACCGCCTAACGAGAACTGAGGGCCCAATGTTGCCGCGTTGCCAGCGACGGCCGTGACTACGTAAGGCGGGTCTGCTACAGGACCCGGCGCTAGGAGCGGTCCAGCAAATAGGTAATCTAGAACATCCAAATCATTTCTATACAAGACGTTTAGATCCGTGGTCGGAGACAGTTCACTAGTGATTTTCTTAAAGTCGACGGTGATAGGCTCATAGCGAAAATTCTTGTAATTTGAGGGGTCCCCGTAATGCGTTTCTAGTATTCCCTGCGCCTTGAGGTATTGAGGCGGGATACCCGTGCGGTCGGCGGTGTTCAAAATGATATCGTCATACGACGCGCCACCAATATTGCCCTTTACCACTTGGACTGGGAAGCTCCTTTGGAGATTCAGGAGACCATTTGGGGTAGAAACCGTAGCCGAGAGTTGAATCTGTGTCAGCTGGGTGATCTGCGCCTGAATTCGGGCGCCCCTTAGATACAGGTCCGCTGTCTTGTTGCTCGGTACTGTTTCCTGGTACAAGCGCGCGATTTTCATCTGATCCACGTCGGTAGAAAATTCGATATTGGACAGGAGCGTCCAAGTCACGAAATTTGCCGCATTATCGAGCTTCTGGAGAACAGGAAGAACGACGGTCGACGGCCTCCATACGCCCGGCTGAATGACCTCCAGTTTTTTGCTAAACGGGTCGAAATAGGGCGTAAATTGTCCCAAGCCTCCGAGGGGCACCCTAAATACATCGAAGACCCACTGGGGTTTCGGCACGCTGACAATTTGATTCTGACCGGTCGCACCCGTGGTAAAGATATCCACCCCGAACGTAAACACGGGATGTTTCGAAACCTTGTCGGGAACCAGCACATCCACTTGGCTCGCCCCAGGAGACAAGGGAGCAGAATTCGACTGCGAAGCCAGAGTCGTCGAAGGAAATGACCCTTGGTCCGTAACGAAGTTTACTTGCAAACCGGGTACGAGCCCTGGACCCTGAAGTGTCAAGCGCTGGTTGGGAATATTCCAGATGATGTTCCCAGATACCGAACTTAGATCTACGGTGCTTGGGCCCACCTGGCCTACTCCGGAAGTCTGTTGCGAGACATCGTCCTCTCTATATGGGTATGAACTCATGACTGCGGCGGGCGCGGACAGAGTTCCGCCATCCGCACTAAGCACCGCGACGAAAAGATCACTGCCCGGGACGTAAAATGGCACGTCGGCCTCTATGTTAGAATCATCTAGGATCCGCGTATTTAGGACTATTCCAGCTACGTTTCCACGACCTAACACAGCCCGCATCCCGGGAACAAAACTACTCCCGCTAACTAAGATCGTTCCACCACCGCCAATGTCCTCGGGAACTACACTAACCTTGAAATTCGAATCGACGAGAGCCCGAGCTACTGCTTGCGAATACACAAGTACGGATTGGGCGTACTGAAAATCAGGGGCTGGCGAAAACAGTACGAATCGCGGTGTGGTTAGACCGCTGGAAGAAACCAAAACCGTCGCTTGTGTCGGGCTGGACCCGCTGAGAGGCAGCTGGATCCAATTGTCGTTCTGATCCAGCGCGTATACTTCAGCAATTTGGTCCAAGCCAGCACCAGTGATCTTGAATTGCGTGTCCGGTGATCCCGCAGGGATAGTTGAAGGTGTGACCGCATCAATTCGTGCGGTCGGAGTCGATAACGGGACGTTGGGTTGCGGCGGAGCGTCAGCACTGTGCACCACAATGCTGACTGGCCCAGTCTGCGTTCCATTTGGGCGGACGAGTCGCAGAGTCACCTGGGGGCTTGGAATGTCATACTTGAGGATTGGAGGTATGGTTATCGAATGAACGCCATTGCTGATGTCGACCAAGGGAACGGCAGCAACCCGCTGACCGTCTCGAAAGAATGATATTTGCCCAGATTTCGCATCTTGCGGCATGTTTGCAAGGGCGTACTCAACTTCGGTTTGCTCTTGTGACAGCTTGTTGCTGTCGACGTGGGCGATTGTCGGGTTGATATTAATGACCATTGCGACTGCACCCAGCGCGGCGGCCTGGAGGCTTCCGTTGGCCGAACCGGGCGCGGTGCCGACTAGGATGCCAGAGTCAGTCAAGGCCAGCCAGCTGCCGAAGGACCCCGTGATTTGGCCTGCGAAGACTGGTTGGGAGGGGTTCTCGAGATTAACGAGGAGCACATTTGTGCCAGTGGCCACCAATGCCACGCTGCCATTCAGCTTGACATCCGTTCCGCCCGTGGGCAGCTGCACGAAGCCGATCGCCTTGGGACAGTTCGGACTGCCTGTAGTCGCGTTGGGATCGCACGCAACAGTCCCCTGTGCATAAGCTCCGGTCAAGTCGACTACCGCCAGCAGGGACACGTAGGGCGCCGGGGAAGACGACAGCACCGGACAGCTGGTCATGCTTCCGACCACGCCGCTGCCTACAACCACAGCGATATGCTTGTTTGTGCTGTTGCCGTTGCTGTCCGTGGCGGCGATGATGCCCAACGCAACGGCGCGGCCATAACAGAGCAGAGAGTTCGTCTGCCCATCGGCGCTGGTCATTAACAGCGCCTGCACCGGATTGCCAGCGAATGTTCCATCCGCTGCTGAAGGAGGATACAGCACTGCCTGCGGTCCGCTGAGCGTGGGATCGGCCAGCACAAAGGGCAGTTGTCCCGCAGCCGCCAAAAGCGTTTGCGTGGTAGCGGCACCGCCCGAGTTGCTGGTCGTGAAATCGTCTGCCTTCAGATCCCACATCGTGAACGTCCCGCCCGACGGATTGGGCAACGGAATGGTGTTGACTACCGCATCCGTCGCAAAGCCTTGGCCCTCCGTGCTCATCGCCTGGCCAAATTGCACCGGCGTGGCGCTCTGGTACTCCTGAACTACCTGGTTCAAGTCCACGACCTGGAATCCCTGCCGGAACGTGAAGGTGTACAGGAACTGATCCTTCATGAACAGGCGCGTGGGAATCCCCCCTTGCGTCGCGCTTGATGTCACGCTCACCCCACCGACGCGTGTCGGCGGCTGGGTTTGCAATTGCTTGGGCGTGGAAGGAACACTATATAGCCAGACGTTGCCGGGAAGGGTTATAGCCTGTGCAGGGGCCGCGGAAATCGCCACAAGCGCCCCGCCCGTAGCCGGTGACTGCTCGAGGCCGGCGATGTCTATGGCGCGTCCAATAAACGAAGCCCCAGGTCCCTTATCCACGGGATTCGAGGGGTCCGAGATATCGAACATTCCCAAACCGCTGATCACGGAACCCAGAAACTCGCCCGCATAAGCCATCTGACCAATAACCACCGGCCGCGTGATGACCTCATATTGGCTGGACGTGCTACCCAGTTCCTGCGGCCCGAACGTTGTGAACTTCAGAGTGTATGGCGAAGGCGTAAGAGGAAGCTTTGGAATTGCATTGTTGTTCTGATCTTTGCCGTAGTTCACGATGGCGCTGTTCAGCGTTAGTGTGTAGGTTTCTCCGAATTCGAGGCCCGTCAAAGGTTGAATGGTAAGCGAAGTGACGGCATCGGCGGCCTGCACCGGGTTAGCGACTGAGCCATCAGGCCTGATGCCGATGAGCAACAGCGTTGGCGAATCGCCCGACGGGCTGCCGGCCAGAATGACGTTGCCGGACACATTCGTTACCGGCTCGCTAAAGGTGATCACCGGAAAGATGGAGACAGAGACGCTTTGTGCGTTGGGCGAGGGCACCGTGTTAATGACGGTTGGCGCCTGTCCCGCTGTCGCGTAGATGTTGCCGCCGCCCGCAGCCACCACTAGGAAACTCCGGCTCACCGTGATGGGCGTGCCTGGATTCAGAGGGTTAATGGCGGTCGCAACTATGGTATAGAGAGCGGGAGTGCCCGCAGGATAAGGATCGCTTAGCCGAGTGTAGGTGTAGCCTTGCACCGGGTTGGATGGAGGAGTGTCCGGTACCACGCTGGAGAAGGCCGCACCATTGATCGTCGCGCCGACAAGGCTGATTCCAGGTGTGGAGGCGAAGGTGATGGTTAAAGAAGCGCCGGTCTGCACGATGCCGGAAATAGCCTGGCGGTTATTGTTGGTGTCGAGGGTGTACACGCCGATGTTAATTTGCGGCGGAGGCGGGGGCGGCTGCAACGGCGGAAAAGTAATGTTGGTGCGGCCGACGTTTCGGTAGTAGAGGTAGAGAGACGGGTCGACACCATAAAACTGGTCGTCGGGTTGTGCGGCGTTCACCTCTGAAGCTGTGACCTCAATCGATACCGGGTTGCTGCCGGCAACATTTGCGGTGATCTTTCGCGATCCGCCGCCGAGCGTTGGATCGTAGAGCGTGTATTGGCCATTGACATCGGTACGGGCGACAGTATGTATTTGATTGTCATCGGAACGCCAAACTTTGGCGTCAGGGATCGGAATGTAGGTTGGCTCAGTTTGACCGAGTTGCGGTTGAACGGTCCGAAGAACTTTTCCAACGACAACACCTTGTGAAGCGATCCCGGGAAGAACGCGGTCGAAGGTCCACATGAGGAATTCGTAGTCCGTTTGAAGCGCCTGCACTACGAAGCCCCCGAGCGAATCGAAAGAGAAGGCCCCAACCGAGTCATGCAGTCCCGGGAACGGTGCTGCCGTGACTACCTTGGCCTGACTTCCCGATCTTTCAACAAACGCGTGGTCGATCGTCTCGAAGGTGTACGTGTTATTTGGGCCCTGCAAACGACGGTAGACGTAATAGAAACTGCCGTCGGGAGCATCAGTAGGCTTGGGAAATGCCAGCTTGACCTCTTTATGGAACACGGGCATTTGCGGAGAGGTGATCTTCAAGCCGGAACCAAACGTGGCGTTGGGCAGATCGGGACGTTCCGCAAAGATGGTGGGCCCAAACGTTTCGAGTTTGAAGGTCGTTCCTTTATCGAGTGCGCCCTGTGGAATGCGCAATTCAGCTCCGTCGGAGCTGACCACGGTGCCGCCACCAGCGCCGATGGCGGTCGTGCCATCGGGGGCGACGAATTGGTTGCGCGTGAACGTGGCCGTGGTCTTGTCCGGGGCAGTGATGGTGACTGCGAGGATGTCGTCAATCGTCGCGGGCATTCGGCCGGAGACGGAGCCATCGTTGAATACGGTGAGGGACAGGACGACGCCGTTGGTTTGATCGACGATGAGGATAGTCGTGCCTGGCGGGAAGGAATTGGCAGGCGCCGAGATTGCCACGTTACCATTCTGATCGGGCATGCCGAAGACCAGCGCATCGGTATTGAAATTGGGCGGAGTGACGGCTCGCGTGGTGAAGGAAACTGTCGGCACGGAGGTGAGGCCGCCGAGCACGTTGGCGAGTCCAGAGGCGGCGAAAGTGTATGTCGTGGAAGGCTGCAGCGCGGACTGAGGGAAAACCGCGAGCCTGGTGTTGTTTTGAGAGAAGACGAAGCGGACTGCTACGGGCGAGCTGCTTCCCTGCCCGGCTTGCGTGAGTGTGAGGTTCGAGGGGGTAATGGCTTTATCATTGAAAGCGTCAGGCGCGGTGACATCGATTTCAGCAGTGAGCGGGACGCCGACAGAACCATTCGCAGGAGTGACCGTGGCGGATTCGACTTGCCCGATGACGCTTATGTTCGCCGATGCGGTCTGCCCGGCAATGACCTGAACGGAAGCGGAACCAGAGAGAGCGGTGTTCGAGATGCTTGCGGTGAGATTGACGGGACCGGCAAGCGCGGGGATGACGAAGGAACCAGCAGAGTTGGAAAACGCAACAAAGGGCAGGCCATCGGTCTGGACGACCGCTGCTATGGGGGTGGAGTTTGCAGAAACCGTTCCGGAGACGAACCCTGTGCGCGCTGTCAGCTTGTAAAAGACATAGTCGCCACCCTGAACGATGCCCTGGAGACCGGGCACTGCCTGCGTGACGAGATTCGAGCCATTGAGTTGCGCAAGACTGACAACCACCAAGTACGGGACGCCGGCACGGCGCTGCATCTGGGCAAGAAGAATGTTGTCGCTGGGTTGAACGGTTCCTGCCGCGACCGAGAGTTGCGCCGGAGAATAGAGAACTTGGCCGGAGAAATCGATGCTGTATTCCGCAAGAACTGTAAGCGTACTTGTTGTGGGCAGGAAGCTGTCCACGGCTTCCGAGCTGATAGCGATAGCGGTGTCCTGAAGCAGGGAGCCGGCCGCGACGGTCAATGTAGCTCCGCCACCTTGCGTGGAAAGCGCGTCGCTGCCGCCGACCTGGCCGCGAACGGATTCGCGGCCGGAGAGAATGTCGAGATGCACGTCGCCGGAAGACAGCTGCCCCATCTGAAAGGTCTGAGAAGGAGTGACAGGAAAGGTTGCCGACACGGCCGCGCCACTAGGCGCTCCGAATTGATAAAGGAGAATGTCTTCAGTGCGCAACTCATCCGAAAGCTGTTTTCCGGAAAGGAGTGTATACGTCTCCGAAATGTTCGCCTGAATGACCGTGCCGGAAGGAAGCGGCGTTGGCGATTGAATGGCAAGCGAAGCGAGCGAAGTTCCACCGGTTGGGGAAACGGAAGCCGGGTTTAGCAAGCCAGAACCCGCAGTGTTTGTCGGAAGCGTGACCATCGCGACGCCGGCGAGCGGTTGGCCAGCGGAAGGAACACTCGGTGCGCTGCTTCCGGCATCTGGGACAGCCAACGCAAAATCTCCCACTGAGGGGATCGGAATCGTAAGCGACCCGTTCACTGCGTTGAGATTTGGCGTAACCATGAGCCAGGCGTGCGTGTTGTAGTCGTATCGCACCAATTGCATCGCCTGCGAGGACGGAAATTGTGCCATCGTCGCGTTGAATGAGGCCGAGGTGGAACTATCAGCGCGAAGGTCAAAGGCTACAACAGGAGACCACCCGAGTGGCAATAGTCCAGGGAGACCTTGCTGCGACAATAAAGTGAGATGGAAATTTGTTGCGGAGGCCACCGCACCGGGAGCTATTGCGATTGTAACAGCGCCCGCCGTGAGTGATCCGCCGGACGGAGTGACGGAAGTCGGTGCACTGATCGGGGTTAAGCGCGCGTCGACAGGGACCGTGCCCACTCCGCTCTGCAGGAACACTTCTCGTTCAACCGTGACCGTCGCCGGAATACTGGCTGATGCATTTGGCGCGGTACTGATGGTCAGGAACAGGTGCGAAGTATTGGAAGGAATCGAATAACGGCCGCTGTTATCGGAAGTGTCTGATACGATGCCGCCGATGGCCTGTACGAACGCTCCTACGAAGGGCAGACCGGTAGCGTCGGAAAGGACTTGGCCGGTGACAACACCCGCGAGCACCACTTGAATGCCGCGAGCAGAACTCCTGGTGGTGTTGCCAGCAGCATCAGAAACCGAGACGGTCAATGTGAGGGTGTCTCCGGCGTTCGCCGTCGTCGGGGCCGTGAAAGTAACCGTATAAGGTGGAGCCGCGAGAGTAGCAAGTATCGTGCCGTTAAGCTGGAAAACGACTGCCGTTATGCCACTCAGGTTATCGCTGGCCGTGACTGCTGCAGTGCCGCTTTGTCCTGGTGCGATTTGGGTGGGCGCCGTAAATTGCAAAATGGAAGGCGGAGTCTGTTGGATGTTGAGCGTAACCTGGGCTGTTGAACTGTTTCCCGCCACGTCCACCGCAGTGCCGCTAATGACCTGATGAGTTCCATCCGTCGAAACGGTTTGCGGCGGAGGACACGTCGTACCGGAAAGACTATCCGAGCAGGGAAACGTGACGGTGACCGGTGTGTTGTTCCAGCCACTGCCGGAAGCCATTGGCGACTGCGTCGCTGTGATGGTAGGTGACGTCGCATCCAAGCTTACACTGGCGCACGCCGTGGTAGACAGTCCTGTGCTATCCACGGCTTTGCCGCAAAACGACTGGTTTGCTCCTTCGGTATTCACAGCGATGGGCGAAGGACAACTGACCAAGGGATTAGAACCGGGAGTACACGTGAAGCTTACCGTGACGTCGGTCTTGTTCCAACCCTTCGAATTCGGTGCCGGGGCAACGACGGCAATGATGGAAGGGGCCGTCGAAGGCGCCGTCTGAATATTAACCGTCGCCGTCGCCGTAGCGATGTTTCCAGCGACGTCTGAAGCCGTGCCGGTAAACACTTGATTCATGCCAGGCGCGGTGACGCTGATGGACGCGGGACAAGTTGCAACGCCCGACAACGCGTCAGAACACGTAAACGTAATCGTTACTGGCGTCGTCGTATTGATGTTGTTCGAATTCGGGGCGGGCGAAATCGTATACGAGATCGTGGGGGGAGTCTTATCGATGCTGAGCGGTATGCTCGTTGTGCCGGGATTCCCTGCAGCATCACTCGCCGTGCCACTGACAGTCTGATTCGCCCCTTCCGTACTGAGTGTTACGGCCGGCGGACAGAATGCGACCGGAGCCGTTCCTGGGGCGCACGCAAAGCTGACCGTGACGTTGGAATTATTCCAGCCGGCAGCGTTCGGCGTGGGTGCAGGGCTGGGCACAATCGTCGGTGGCTTAGTTCCAATATTTAATGGCAGGCTCGCCGTGGCCGAATTCCCCGCGATGTCAGTTGCGGTGCCGGAGACTGTTTGGCCTGCGCCTTCCGTGCTGATGGTTTGTGGAGGTGGGCAAGTCGCAATCGGAGCTGTGGTGTTTGTGCAGACGAAACTTACCGTAACGCTTGAGTTGTTCCACCCACTCGCATCCGGAACCGGCAACACTGTAGCAATGATTTTGGGTGGCGTTAACGCGACATTCAGCTCGACCTTTGCAGTTGCCGGATTTCCGGCCACGTCCGTAGCAGTTCCGACGATGAGCTGGCTCGCTCCTTCGGTGCTTACAGTCTGAGGTTGTGGACAGCTCGCAATCGGCGCCGTCGTAGCAGTGCAGTTGAAAGTCACCGTGACGGCCGAATTGTTCCAGTGGTTGGCGTTTGGTTGAGGTGCGACGGAGGTGGTGATCGTAGGTAGCGTTGTCGCGATGTTTACGTGGGCCGTGGCTGTCGCTGAATTTCCAGCCACATCGGTCACGGTCCCCGGAATTGGCTGATTCGCACCCTCTGTGCTGACTGTTTGGGATTGCGTGCAAGTCGCGAAGGCGAAGTGCAACTCGTGATAACCGACGAAGATTGTGTGCACGTAAAACTGACCGTAACATCCGTGTTGTTCCAGAGTTGGGCATTCGGCAACGGCGAGCCGGAGGCAACAATGGATGGCTGCGTCAGCTCGATATTCAGTGTCACGCTCGCTGGCGCCGATGTATTCCCTGCGACATCCGTTGCCGAACCCGATACGATCTGATTCGGGCCACTCGAAGAAACCAAGATAGGTTGCGGACACTGCGCGACACCCGATAGCGAATCCGAGCAATGGAATGTCACCGTCACATTCGTATTGTTCCAGCCCGCGGAATTTGCAATAGGCGACGCGCTTGCCGTGATTGTCGGAGGTGTCTTATCAATGCTGACCGTTGCGCTGGTTGTGGCCGGGACTCCCGCGTTGTTTGTCGCTGTGCCTTGTACGACTTGATTAGCCCGTTCTGATGTGACTGTGACTGGCGATGGGCAAGTCTTAACTCCAACGTTGGTGTCACCGCACGTAAAAGTGACCGTCACATTAGAATTGTTCCAACTGCTCGCATTGGGGGCCGGACTCAGCGTAGCGGATATTGTCGGAGGCGGAGGCATCGTCAGCGTCGCTGAAGTGGTTGTACTTCCTGTGACATTTCGTCCGTCGTCAACCGTCAGCAAGACGGTGAACGTGCCAACCGAGGAATAGGTATGGGCTGGCGTGACTCCTGTACCAGTTGTTCCATCGCCGAAATCCCAGAAGTAGTTCAGCGGATAGCCACTCGGATCGCTCGATCCCGTGCCATTGAACGAAATGGCCTGGCTAACATAACTGCTGTAAGGACCATTGGGGTTCGCTGTCGGTGCTTGCACAACTGGGACGCTCAGGCTCGCCGTACCGCTGTAAGAGCCCGTGTAGTTCGAGCCGCCTCCTCCTGCTGCGCCGCCAGTCACATGCGTTTTGTAATTCTCTGGTGTTCCGGCGTGGTCGGAATTTTGATACTGGCTCGCCTTGTTGTCGTCGACAGGCTTGACTCCCAGGCCGCTGTAATTGGTATTGAAGGAAGTGTAGACTGCGGCCGCCCACTGCCACTGCATGCTGATACCGGAAGTGTCCGTCGAGAAGCTGGCTTGCCACTTCACGTTCTGTATCCCGCCTGGCAGCCCCCCGGCGGGAACGATAAACTGGGTGCCGTCGAGTAAGCTGTTCCCTGCTAATCCGCTGGACGGCACCGTTATTTGCCAGAGGTTTTTCGCGGAATCAAAACTGATGGTCGCGCTCGTGGCACTCGGACTAAATGTGATGTTCGAGTCCGGTACCGGCACGCTGTAATTCGTTCCGTTGGCCGTGAACGTAACCGCCGCCTTTCGAACGAAGATCGTGACTGGATTGCTACCAAGTCCGGAAGGCTTCAGAACGCTGGTAAACCAGATCGTATCCCCGCCAGCAATCGCCGTCCCATTGAAGTTCGCTGTAATGCTGCTCGTTGTATCCGCGACACCTAACGAACCCAGCGCCAACGTGCAGGCCAAAACGATGGCACATCGCAGCGACGCAACCCCGAACAGGAATGCCGAAATTGACTTCCCCGATCGTGCAAAAGGCGGCAAGCATTTCTTTCGGTTCAGCCGTGTATTTTGTGTCGCCGTTACCATACCTTCGTTGCAGTCCCCTATCGACATCCCGGATTTCAACACTCAGTTTGTGATCGTGATCGCCCAAACTCCGCCATTCAGGACCGAGTTGTTAATCACAGTTCCGTCGGGCTTTGCAGGCAAAATCTGAACATTCGCAGTGCCGACTGACGCACCAGCCGTGGAATAGGTCACCGTGATCGAACCGTTGACCGTCGTGAATACCTTGTAGATGTTGCCGGAGGGAGAAGCATTGCCATTCACAATGGCGCCGCCCACCGAAGTAACGTAACAACAACCGTTGCTGGTGATGGCGACGGAACCAGCCACGGTGACAACCACCGCCGTTCCGTCTGGAACCGTATTTCCGGCGGAATCCTTAATGCCGCTGAACGTGACGCTAGCCGTCGTATTCGCCGAGCGCGACATTGTGGCCGGGCCATTTGCTGCGGCAGAAGTGACTCCATGGAGGTTCACCGTGCCGACAGCGATAGCGGTGGTCGTCAATACCGATCCAGAATTGCTGAGCGGAACAACAGCGACGGAAGCCTGCTTTGTTTCGCCAGCCGCCGCGACAACACCTGCGTCCGAGTATGTCGCCACAACCTTGCCGCCAGCGACTGTGAATTGGCTGAAGTTGGCGTTGCCTGGAGTTGTCGTGCCGTCACCAGGAGATGTGCCCGCCGAAGAAATCGTTCCGCCCGCGCTCTGGACGTTACAGCAGCCATTGCTCGTGATAGCGACGTTGGACGCAGCGGTAAGTCCGACCAATGCGCCATCGGGGACGGAGGTAACGCCATCGCTGTCCTTCAATCCGCTGATGGTGATCACCGCCTGGTTGACATTGCCGTTTGCCGTTAGATCAACGGGCGACGCGCTTACACTGGCACTCCCAGGAGCGAGCAACTGAACTGCAACAGTGGCCACAACCGTGTTGGTGATTTCAGTGCCACTTGGACTCACTGAGACAACTTGCACAGTTGCAGTCTGCGAGCCGCTCGCAACTGAGACGCCCTGCGAGGAGTATTGCAAAACAATCTGTCCGTTGGTGATCGTGAAGATGCGGAACTGAGAATTGAACGGCGCAGGTGAGCCTCCTACAATGACTCCTCCCGCGGAGGCTATATAGCAGCACCCAGAGGGGGTAATGGAAGCATTCGCTGCAGCGGTAACCGCGACCTGCGTCCCATCGGGAGCTGGATTGCCGGCCGCATCGCGGAAATTCGACAAGGTGATCGTCGAGCGGTAATCTCCTCCATTGGCAAACACGGCAGTCGGACTTGCAGTTCCTTGCGCACTTGTCAACCCGGCGATAGTGACAGGGACGACGCCCACGGCAGTGAGGTTGCTGCTCACCTGCCCTGTGGAGTTCGTCTCGACGACCACGACGTTGGCGGTCGATTGCTGCCCGGGCGCGACGGTCACATTCTGATCGGCGTAGGTGATCGTGAGGGCGCCGCCTTGCACGGTGTGGATGTTGTATCCGGGAGATGCCGACGGCGTCCCACTCAGAATCTGGCCTCCCGCAGAGGGTACATAGCAGCATCCCGAGATGGTTATGGCCGAATTTGGGTTTGCAGAAACAGCAAGTTTGGTCCCGTCGGGAAGTGCATTGCCAAAAGCATCGATTACGGGCTTGAAGGTCACCGTTGCGCTGTGAACCGCACCATCTCCAAGGATCGAGGCAGGCTGGGATGACCCTACCGCGTTGGAGGGTGGCACGAGCACGAGGTTTCGCACGGTGATCGCATAATTGTCGATGGCAGCGCCCGAAGGATTGACCATCGCGAGTTGCAGAGCTGCCGTCGCCGTCTGCCCAGGCGAGGTCAGAATTGAACCATCGGTCAGATACGTCGAAACAAAACCATTCGAGATCAGCGGGAAGTAGTGCATGGAAGGCTTCGACTGCACGGGAGTTCCATCCGAGATAGTTCCGCCAGCCGACGAGACGTAGCAGCATCCGAAGATCGTGTCAGATGCGGCAACGGACACGCCAATGTTTGCGCCGTCGGGGACTAGGTTGCCTCGCGCATCGTGAACATCTTGTGTCGTCACCTGCAAAGGCTGGGCTGGTGAAATCTGCGGCACGCTCGGCTGCGCCGGATTGATGTCCGCTCCCGCTGCACCGACCAGAGTGGTGGTCGCCGTACCAATGGCATTGAAGGAGCTGATCGAACCAGCGGTGTTGACGGGCAAGACTTGGACCACAGCCGCCTGTGTCTGGTTCGTGCCAACGGAGACTCCACTGTCGCTGTAGTCGAGCGAAATTCGCCCACCCGACATTGTCCCGAGCACGTAGTTTCCGCCATTCGGCGAGGCCGCACCGTTCAGCAGGCTTCCTCCGGCAGAAGACACATAGCAACAGCCGACGATCGATCCTGAAGGGGCGACACTGATTGCGGCTCGCGTCCCATCCGGCAAGATATTGCCGCCGGAATCGCGAAGTATGATCGTCAGGTGGCTTCGGTGGTCACCACGATCCGCGTAGAGCGAGCCCGGAGATGCGGAAACAATTGCGCCATCGGTCGAAGAACGAATATTGACGTCCTGGGTAGAGACGGCCCTCATCCCCAAAACATTGTTATTGGCATCGGCTGCCTGCATCTGAATGACGGCGAGTGCACCGGAGAAGGGTGTTGGAGTCACCGGCTGACTTGCGTAGGTGGCGGTCACGGACCCGTTGTGGATCGTGTATACAGCGAAATTCGCATTGTTCGCCGCTGGAGTTCCGTCCGTGAACGCACCGCCGGCGGAGGGAATCGGAGTCCCCGCAGGATTCACGGAGGCCATGCTCGCGGCGGAAAGGGCGACATTCGCACCATCGGGAACCGCCGTTCCATTGATGTCGCGAATGTTGGTGATCGTGATGGTCGAAGTGCCGGACGTTGAACCATTCACAACTACTGTCGCGGGATTCGCGGTGATCGTGGATGAATGTGCGACGTATTGTTGATCCGCAGGGGCCACAATCGTGAACGTTCCGACAAATTTCGAGCCGTCGGTAAATGCCGCAGTTGCCGTGTAGGTGGTACCTGGCTGAATGAAGCCACCGTCGCCCGCAAACAGCGTAAGCGTTGCGCCCGACGTGATCGGGAAGCTCACCGGGCCACTGGTGCTGTTCAGCAACGGCGAGCCCACGTCGACTGCAACGCCAAGTGGAGCGTTGCCTGCCTGCGTGCTGCGAACTAATCCCCCGCCCTGCAAGGTGATATAGGAAACGGTCCGTGTAATGTTGTTGCCGATGGACAAGCTCATCGTGAAGACGGCATCCGGTACCCCGTCTGGGGCAAGACTTCCCGAGGTAAGCCCGACGCGGTCCGCTAAATTGCCCTGATAGACAAGCGAAGTATTTCCGGACGAAGGCGGCAATGAAGGCGTCGAGCGCACGGCAATCAGTGTCGGCGCGCTCACGTTACCCACCACATCGGTCGCGGTCAGCGAAAGTGTGTCGTTCACCGCAGCTGTCAGGCTTTCCGCAAACGACCCATCGGTACCCGAGGTCGCTGTCGCCGTCGCATGGGTGGTCGTATCCGTTGCCGTGACGACCAAGCCGCCCTGGCTGACTGCCCCGGGCACACCGTGTACGAGAGAAATGCCGTTGTTCGGCGGTTCAGCAAAGACCAGATTTGCATTCGGCGCCGGTGGCGGCGTCTGCTTCACCGTGATTGGCACCGTTGTTGAAACCGTACGACCTGCGAAATCAAGAGCCGTAGCGCTGATTGTCTGAGGTCCGTCAGCGACTCCCGCCAGACTCAACGTGCCGACGTATGGAGATGCAGTCGCGGTGACCGTCTGTGTCCCGAGACTAAATGTGATTTTCTGTACCGGCTCCGACGGAACTGCCGTAACGGCAACCTGTCCCTTTAACGTCGCGCCGCTTGCCGGAGTGCTGATCGAAACGGAGAGAGATACATTCTCTACAAAGGCTTGGACTGCTGCGCTTGCTGAGCCACTCGTACCTGCATTGTTCACGGCCTGGACCGTAAAGTTATGCGGACCGTCCGGCAAGCGAGTCGAATCCAAGGTCCCAGCGAAGGTCGCCCCTGTCAGAGAAACTTGGACAACCCCATCAACCAAAAGATTGATGTGCGCGATGCCCGAAATCGAATCCGTTGCGGAAGCCGAGATGGAGATCTGTCCCGTCAGTACCTGCCCGGCGGTAATTCCGGACAATGTTGCCGTACTAGGCGGCGCCGTATCGACCACGAACGATGAGGACAGGGTGCCAAGGATCCCCGCATTGTTCAGCACCGAAGCGGTAAATGTGTGCGTGCCATCCGTCAGCGATGTTGCAGGCGTGAAGGAAAGGAACGTAGAACCAGCGCTGCCAGTCACGGGGTGCCCATCGAGGATCAGCGACGCGCTAGTCACATTGATGTCGGTCAGCGCATCGCTGAACGTTATTGATATCGTCGGCTTCGAATTGTTGATGAACGCGCCGCTTGCCGGCGTGCTGACTGTCAACATTGGTGGAGTCGTTTCCGGCGAAACAAACCTGCTGGTGAACATGCCACTCTGCACGTTTCCACCAAAAGAGACCGCACCGCTCACAGTTACGCCGTAAATCGTGTTGTTAACCAGCGGCGCCGAAGGCGTGAACGTCAAGACGTTGGGCGCGGTCAGCGATGTGGTGCCGGGAATCACATTCGGACCGCTCTTCAACGTGATTGTGTTCCCGAGAGATGCCGTTGTTGAAAGCGCCTTATTAAACGTGGCAACGACCACGGCGTTCACAGGGACTTGAATCGATTGATCCAAGGGAACAATTGCAACCACCTGCGGGGGTGTCAAATCCACCGTCGTGAAGTGAATCACTTGCGGCTGCAATTGTCGTCCAAAGACGTCAGTGACTTGAGCGGTTAGATTCAGAGCCAGCTGCATGCCGTCCGGCATTTGCCCTTGCAGTGTGACCGTTTTGCCATCGGAGGACAGCGAGGGGTTCACGGCCACTATAGAGGTGCCGTTCATGACCGAGATTCCGCCGGTGCCTGCCAAGGCCTCGCTGAACGTGAGCGTGAGCGCCTGATTGACTGCAACGCCAATGGTTCCGTCGGCGGGGTTGCTAGCCACCAGAGACAGCGCGTTGCCATCGAGCGTGATTGTGCCGAGATTTACTGTTTGGCCGTTCGAGGTCAGCGCCTGTCCTTCTATGGCAGCAATTCCGTTCGTCGATGGGTCGTTGATTTGCACCGAAAAAGCATCGAGCGGAACGCCCGTCGCAGTGAACGTCCCGTCATTCTGCGCCTGCAACGTGATATGTCCGCCCAGAGGAAGCTGTGGTGCAGGCGGAAGCGAAATCGTCAGGTTCGCTCCGACGGCAGGTGTTTGGCCATCGGGACGCAGAACGAGACCCGTAATCGTCCCGCTCGGCTGAGCTTGAACCGTTACATTCGCGGTCTGATCGGGAACAACGCTTCCCGTGGTGGTCCCGTAGAGAGTGAAGCCGCCAATGTTCGCACTCAGTTTCGCCGTGAAAGGTCCAGCCAAAACTTGTGGCACAGAGAACGTGCCGTCGGCTGCCGCGGTCAGCAGGAGGTAATAGGGGAAGTTGCCTGTTCCGCTCAGCGCGATACTGCCCGCCGTAGGATTCCCATTGGAGTCCCGCGCAACGCCTGATATTGCGCCGATTCCATTGAGCTTTACCTGAACAGTCGTTGGTGCTCCCGCCGCGACATTGATCGGCGCGCTTGCTTCGTCGATTCCTCCGAGGACGCGCGCCGAGATGGCTCCGCTTCCCGCTGGAACATTCTGGAACGAGAATTTTCCTTGCGCGTCGCTCGTGGTTGTCTCGGTTCCCCCTCCGACTCTGCCCACGTTTATGGTGACTGCCGAGGGCGAAGCGGGAGTCACGCCATCAGCCCGCAAGACTTGCCCTGTGACGGTCCCCGAACTGCGCAGCGCCACGTCGAGTGTCAAAGTATTACCGTCTCCGTTGACCGGCGCGGAAGCCGTCCCGCTCAAAAAGCCATCACCCAGGCTCGCGGTCGCAACGATAACGCCTTCAGGTACGCCATTGATCAAGTACTTGCCGTTGGCGTCGGCATTCGTGGTCGCCTGGAAATTGCCGGAGACAATAGTCACCACGGCAGCCGGTTCCGGCGCTCCATTGCTGGTCACCAGGCCCTGAATCATATCCAGTCCCTGCGCTTTTACGTCCAGCGTCAAAACTTGGCCCTGCGTGGTGATCGTTCCCGCTGCAATACCCGTCCGCCCGGTTAACGGATCTTGGGCCTTCAATTCGACAGGCCCTGCGGGCACGTACTGGAAGGAGTACGACCCAACATCTCCGCTGCCCAAGGACGTGAACTGGCCGATGCCGACACCATTCGCCGTCAACTGAACGCTCGCGTTCGGGATGGGCGTGACTCCATCAGGCATGTACAGATGTCCCTGCACGGTTCCCGTGGTGGTCAATTGCACTTGCGCGTTGACCGATGCCGTTCCCTGTGGCAGCGTTCCAGAGGCGCGCCCTCCGCGTCCAAACTGGTCCTGAACCTGAACACTGAAACTGCCTTCAAACACATTCGGGAAAGGAAGCACGCCCTGATTCGAAGCATCCAGCGAGCCGCCGAAACTCGCGTTCGGGAAGGTGGTCTCGGTTAGTGTTACGAATGCCGTACTGACAGGCGCTCCCGCCCCGTCCACAACCGTCACGTTCACGGTCCCGGTCCCCAGCAGCCGCAGGTTTTGTGTCATGTCCTGCCCGGCGCGCAGATAAATCTTCATCTGGTTCACGCCGCCAGAAACCGGATCGCTCGCTGTTAAAGTGTATTTACCCTCGGGGAAAATCTTGGCGAATTTGTAGTTGCCGTTTGCGTCCGTGCCCACCGTGACGTTCGGGAGAAGACCATTCGCTATGACCTGGACTCCTGCTCCTGCGGGGGTAACTCCGTCAGGAAGAAAAATCGTCCCCGCCAGAACTCCAGAGGTCGAATTGACAAGTTGCAGGGGGAAATTGATCGTTGCGCCGTTCTTTGCCAGAGTGCCTTGCGCCCCGACCTGCGTTGGGTAAAACGATTGCGAGGCTGTCACGCCTACCTTCCCAACATTAACTTGCTTGAATTGGAAACTCCCGCTGGTGTCCGTTTGCAAGGATTGCGTAACGGTTTGTGACAGGACGCAATTGCTGAGGTCAACGCTGTTCGAGGCCAGCTGAATTATGGCTCCCAGGACCGGCTTGTTGCTGGGGTCGACGACGCTGCCTGTTACGGTCCCGAAACCGTTGAACTGCATCGTCGCAAACCCAGTGCTACCGTCCTGGGTCACTGTTGCAGTAGCGGAAGCGAGATCGCTAAAGTTGGGTGTAAGAGCAAGGGCTCTCACACTTCCCACCGGCAGATTGCTAAACACCGCAATCCCGCTTGCATTTGTAGTTTGCGCAACCCCATCACAAGAGGAACTGACGCCATCGGGGATCGTGACCTTCTGTCCTGCGATAGGCTTTCCTGCACGGTCGAGCACCGTGAACTGGGCGGAGCCAAACCCCGACAGCGTTATAATTGCCCCGTTCACGGGGGTCGCCGAACCCACGACCACGTTGGCTTGTCCAGAACGCAGCCCATCCTGCGTGCGAGCAGAAATCGTTTGGGACTGCAAAGGGAGGACCGGCACGCCTGTCAGAGAAAACGTCCCGTCGGGATTGGTGAGCGCGCCGTTCTGATTCTGATAAACGACGGCAGCTGAAGCCCCCGTGCCATTGGGCAACAGCACTCTTCCGTTCACAGTACCGGTAGTAGGCACAACGATCTGGAAATTAATGGGTAGGTTTTGCCCAGCAGCCGCGACTCCACTCTGGCTAGTGCTTAGCGGCGTGAACGGAGCAGCAGTGATGACGTAGGGGCCAGTTGGCATTCCGTGGATTGAATAACTTCCGTCTGCCGCAGTCTTGGCAACTCCGACGGGGACAGGCACTGGCCCAAGAGAGGTCAAATAATAAGCGACCTGGGTCCCCGGCACGGGCGAAGCGACGCCACCCTGCAACAGTGTGACGGTACCAGACACGTTTACTGCGCCTCCGTTCAGCGTCACATTAACCATTGCCGTGGTTCCAGCCCGCTCGATGTTGCCTGCGGAATTGCCCAAGCCGATTCCCTTCGCCGCTGTCACCGTGACGGGACCCACTGTTATGCCGTTGATGATGTAATTTCCGCTTGCGTCGGTGAATGTGCTGCCGCCACTTTGCGGATCCGTGCCACTGACCGCAACTACCTGGGCGCCGTAGACGGGATTGCCGGAAAGATCTTTCACCGTCCCTGTGACCGAACCCTGCCCTAGCAGTGCCAAGTCGATGACCATTTGTTGGCCGCGGGCTCTAACGAAAGTGGTCACCTGCCGCAGCGCTCCCGTGTTCGGATCCTTCGTTAACATTTGGAACGGTCCGCCACACTGGTCCTGGTGGACATACCGAAATTGATATTCCCCTCCGCTGTTTACCGGGCGAGCTGCCACGCTCTTTGGGGACGCGCTCGAACAATCCGGCGCGGAAATCGTATTCAAGTATGTGACACTCGCTGTGGCTGCCGGCGTCCCATCCGGCTTCAGGACTCGCCCAGTCACGACTGCACCGGGATCCAGCAGCCGCGACTGCAACGTGAGGCTTCCCGACGGCCCGATCATCCCGCGCTGGTCCGCGACGCCATTTACCGCAAAGGTGGTAGGAACATAGGGACCTTCCGGTTGTGAGAGATTCGCAAATACCAGGCGCCCAGAAAGCTGCTTGCTGGCGCTCGTTACGGAGTTGTTGGGAACCGTGTAGTTGGTGGGAATGACGGCCGACGTCGCATCCACAGGACGATCGAACAGCATCACCGCATTCAAGCCAAATGGTCCAGCCTGGCTTACCGTCTCGGGACCAATGATCGTCGCTGAAATCAAGGAGGGACCGGAAGGCGAGATCACTTGCGTGCTAAGCGGAATGCCTGTACCAAACGTCCCGTTGCCAGCAGCGTCGACTTGCAAAACGAGGTTGTTCGGATTCGAGAAATCCGCTACTAACCGCATTTGCTGGCCTTGCACCACAGTCACGCCTGTGGCTGTACCGCGCACCACGGTACCGTCACCCCGTGGAATCGAAATAGAAATGTCGGCAGAGCCGTTCGATTGACCGGTCAACAACAATGTGTACGGCGAGTTTGCTGGTGAAGTGAGCAAACCGAGATACGGCACACTGGCTGAATTGCCCAGCGGGAAGAGCACCCCACCAAGAATGGATCCACCCGGAGTGCTGCTCGCGATTTGGTTCCCTGCCCCATCTGTCAACCGAACCGAGACCGGCGCCGCACCCGTACCGTTGCCCACGGCGAACGTCATGAAGTTCGGGCCGGAAGCTTCGACCTGGGCAAGCAGCAGCTCATAGGCCGGGGCTCCGCCCGCTTGCGTCATCGGCTGAGCAAGATTCGCTCCAAGGATACTAACGAAGTTCTGCCCTGCGGGCGTGGTGCGCAATACCTGATCAAATCCGGAGTCTACGGGTGAGCCGCCAAAGAAGTCTGTGCCTAGATCCCGTAGTGCATTGGGTAGCGGTTCGCCGAGGGACTGCCGCAATCCTGCTTCTGCCAGTGCCAGCGCTTTCTGGGTCACCACGGTGCGACTCGTCGGAGTCACACCAGCCGGCAACGTCGGCGCGGTCGCCACGCTCCACGCTTGGCCCAATACGCGCATCGCCGCATCTACAACGTCTGACGGCAAATTGTCCACCGAGGAAGGCAATACCAGCGTGTCCGGAGACATTGGCGTACCATTCGCGAAAACGCCGAGAGTAAAATTCAGATTCCCGGTCGTTCCGTCCGACGTGTCGAAATGCAGGTAGCTGGCGACGACTTTTCCGGTTTGCAAACTCTGGAATTGGAAGGTCAGCGTAGTCGAATCTCCGGCATTCAGTGTCGGAATCACTGGTGACTGTGGGCTTACAAGAGCGACGCCGCTGAGTGCACCTTGAGCGAAATTCACTGTAAGGTTATTCGCGGCCACCTGACTGACATTGCTTACGGTGGCATATACGTTGAATAGTTCACCCTTGCGAACTACGCCAGGCACCGTGAACGTCATGTCGAAGTATGGATTCCGAACTAACACGCCACCTGTGGCTGTGCCCGTCAAATTCACCGCTCCGGTTGGTAGTCCTTCGAGCGTTGCACCTATGTTGAAACCGATCGTGTAGTAGCCCTCTTTGTCTCCGCGAATGGTCCACTGCGCTTGGCCTGTATCACCGGGATTCAAAGTGGCGACGCTTGGTGTCCCGCCCGGATCTGGCGCGAGAACATTCAAGGTTGCGGACTGAGCGCCGCTCTTGAGACTTGGTAGCGAGAGAGGGGCGTCAGTGGAAACACCATCAGCAGGCGCAGGCAGGGTGATTGTCCCAGTGATGTTGTCAACCGCGAGATTCGACCCGGCCGGCGAGCCGTTCGAAACATAGAGCTGCGCGGAAAAGAATTGCTTCAGGTAGCCGACGTTCCCCGGAATGACGATTACGCTCGGAATCTTTGCTCCACCGAGTCCACCACCGCCGCCGCCACCCCCGCCACTGCCGCCCCCGTCAGCTGCCTGCAACAGGACAGGAATAACTGTGACCCCAGCTATAGACGCTGCTGGAGGAGCAGCCAGCGGTTGGGGGACTGGCACACCCTTTTGATCGAACACCACCGGGAAACTGATGTTCACTACTTGCGAGGAAAGTTGCAGTCCCACCGTGAACTGGAAGCCCGTGTACGAGCTGCTGTCCAGCACCACTCCCATGGCTTGAATCTCGTCAGCAGTTAGAGTCGTCGTCTGTACTGAGGTGACCAGAACCTGGTCGATCACCTTCACCGTGGTCGTGCTCGGCGTCACATCAAATACCGACGCTTTGTCCACTACGAATCGAAGGTTGCTGAGTGTGTAATTCCCCGCAGTCGTCACCGCAGGAAGGTTCACGATGAGGGAATTTGCCGTTGGAGGCGTCTGGGGAACATCGACCGTCTGCGTCAGGCCAGGCCCAGAGTACTCGCCCACGATCTGAAATGGGCCTCCGAGATACTGCGCGATCGCCGCCGCAGACATCTGTTGGCCATTCTGGGTGACGACAACTTGAACGCCGGAAGCAATGTTCTTGGGAATGACCGGCTGTGCGGGAGTGACCGTCGCCTGAATGCCTCCGATCCGCAGATCAAGCGACCCAATTTTCGTCTGCGGAGTCTGCGCAAACGAAACCGACGCAAGGAGGAAGGCCACCAGGCTGAGAGCACACTTTGACATGAGAGGAGCGCGGCTTGCTCTCAATCAAGTTCCTTCTGTTCTTGATTACTGACCCCGCCATATATGACAAATGAAAGTGGAAAGGAGACTATCTATCTTCTCGGCATAATGTCAAGCTATTAAAAGTACTATTGCTGTGGAAATCCGTTGTCAATGTGAAGGATGGACTCGGGCATTTTGGGCGGTTTTGGGGGGTCTCATTACTGCAAGGGCAATTGAATCAATGGGACTCAGAGTGTGACCTTCAATCTCATAACCCGAAGGTCGTCATGGGGATTCCGATGAAGTCGATCAGCATTCCGCTCTGATGCCGATCACTGTTCCGAGATGAATCCGATCAGTCCTCGGAGCGAAGCGACGCTGGCGGTTGGATTTTCTGAAAAGTGATCGCGATCATCAAGCTTGTTGTTGTTGAAGCTGTGCGAAAAGTGGAAATCACTTGAAGAAGTCGCCGACCTCTACTCAAAGCTCAAATGAGGATGTTACGTTCCGCCGGAAGTGGGTCGGGTGCATAGGTTTGGTTTTGAATTGGTCCACATTAGTCCACAAAATGCTGCAGTAGTCGAAGCGGAGAACGTAGCGTAAACTAATGGAAGGGAGGATTTTGGGAGTGGTCGGGCGAATGGATTTGAACCATCGACCGCCTGGTTCCGGCATTCCAGCGCCAAGCGATCAACCACAATTCGTATGCCTGTAAATTGTTGATTGTAAAATAATTGGTCGGGGCGAATGGATTTGAACCATCGACCTCCTGGTCCCGAACCAGGGTAACAAAAAATCCTAAGTGCTTTATCTGGTGTCGCTTCGGGCCAAGGATCCGACTTTCTTCCCCTCTTAATTGTCCGTATGTTGTCCGTAAAATGGGAAAAACCCGAGTGACACTATGAGCAGTGTCCGGTGCAACGCCTCTTGGGTTTCAGTTGGGAGGCGCCGGATTGGTTTGCTTAGACTTCGCTTCGTTTTGCTCCTGCAGCTTCCGAAGGTCGCGCCAGCGCACGTACTGCTCTTTCTTGGCGGCGTCGGGATCTTCGTAGTCTTGCAGCCAGAACCGGAACCAGTCCACCGTTCCGCCTTGCGACGCCATGCGTGCGGCCGGATTGGTAAAAACATGCTCACGGACGGTAAACAGCACAAGTTCTACCGGTTTATGCAGGTAGCGAAGTCCGGCATACCATTCCCACATACCGAGGAGGTTCGCAGATCCTTGTGTAGCGACCAATAATGGTGAGGTTATCTTATCGAGGTTGAAGCCCGGAGATCGCGTTAGCCATTGTTGCAACCCTTGACCAAAGGGAGGGGCACCGATCACCGAATCCGCTTCGGAAGTGATATTCGCGTAATCCGTAATAAAAAGAATATATTGAAGATAACTCTCCAACGCGCCGCACCCCGTCACCGAGGCGGCTTTGACGTGAACGGACCCAGTCGTGAGCGTCTCCATCGCGTAGAAGCAGCTTTGGCTAAAACCTATGATGCCCACCCTTTCTGGATCCACCAGCCCGTCAGATGCCAGCTGTTTCACAGCAGCTTCGTTGCCAGAGACGGCGCAAGCTCCTGAGCCACTTGTTCCGATTGGGCACTGATGTGACGTTCGGATCTGCAACACAACGATTCCCGCGCCAGCCAGCGCTCTGGCTGCGAACCCAGTTGGCTCCTGGCCTGAGGTGCTAAATTCTGATTCATTGAAAGCGTAAGGCTGGATCACCAACGGATACCGTCGTCCTGGCTTGTAGTCGCTTGGCTTGAAGAGCCCGCCTCTCCAGTCCCGCCCTTCTTTGTCCTTCCATGTGTAGACACTGACTTGTCCCAACTCTATGTTCCTGAGTTGCGGATTGGGATCCCAAATGAGCCGGGATACATTCTTATTCGCAGCAACCAACTGCGGAGGCACATTAAGCCCGCGTTTCACAATGACTTGGAGACCAAAAGGAATCTTGCTTTTGGGCTCTCCTTTGATGCGCCCGACCACTTCCCAAGTGCTTTCCGCACGCCGTTCGTACTCCGTGGTTTCGATAGATTGATCGGAATAATTGTAGAAGCTCACCATGATTCGTCGTTTGTCTCCGCCTGCAAACCACGCCTCCTTGACGAAGTGGAAACCTTCCTGGGCTCCGGTTTCGGTACGGCCTTTCAAGAACTCCACGCAAGTACTCGTGTTGGAGGGGAGATCCACAACGCCAACGCAAGGTGGTGACGGTGCATTCTCCTTGGACCTTAGGAAGGTGCCAGGCAACAGGATTGCCTGAGCATCGCTTGACCAACTCGGACCACCGTTTGCATAGGCCCAGGGATACCGGCTAAGCGGTGCGTGCGTCAACGGTAGTACCGTGCCTGTTGACAGGTTGATCAGAACGTACTGATCCGCAGGGCTGTTACCCGTTTGTACGTCCAGATGGCCGGCGCGGATTCGCCAGGGCGAGGATGCATGCGGCGGTGGATAGAGCATTTCCCATGACACTGGAACTTCAGGAATCGGCAGCGTCGCGACTAAGCTATGTCCTTCGGGGGACAGCGCCAGACCCCGAGGGGGATCATAAAAGAGGATTGGAGCACCATTGTTCCTGACCTCAGAGCGCTTGCCGTCAATAACTGCGCGGAGGTACTTGCGAGGGGAAGACACTAGGCGCGGATCTTCCAAAAGCAACTGCTCAAGGGAACGCCCGGTGCCCAAAATCGCCGGAGTCTGGGCACGTTCAGACTGAAGTTTCTTCTGCAGTTTCTCACGCCCCGCTGCATATTCGGCCGTGTAAACGTAGTTCCGCCGGTCACGAATGTCAAACTCCTCCACAATCTCTGTCGCAGAACTCAGAATTTCGACTTCCTTTCTACGTAGGTCGGCAAGCACCAAACGTAGATTAACGCCCTCGGTTCGATCTAGAAATGCTACTCCGCTAGAATTAGCCAGCCACCGCCAATCTTGGATGATCGGACCCTGCTTGCCAGCGCGTGAAACAACCCACACAGGGGAGGGCAGCTTCGTCTGATTAGACTGCCCTAGAAAATCATTAATATCCTGGCTGCGATAAAACCGCAGGGAATCTTCGAGGTAATTTAGGTCCAAACGCCCACGCTCGGTACCGACCGCGAAGTAGTTCCCATCCGGCGAAAACTTCACCGCCTGCGCAACGTCTGCCAGACCTTCTGGACCCCCAAAGTACGTCAGCCCAATCTCGTCGGCAACCGTAAAGGGCTTCTTGGCTTGTTGCACCGATGCGATGGTAGAACCCCAGTCGCCAAACCATGTAACCGTGACGATGAGGAACCAGATGATTTTCGTGTTATTTGAGAACGTCAACCTTTCGCTCTCTTTTATTAAGCTCATAACACTGCGGAACCAGACCACTGGAAACGCTTCCTTGTGCGCAGGACCAGGAGGAAAAACGAGGCGGGACACTCCCCCGCCGCGTCTCCAACTCTTAACCGTCAACTGTTGACAGTGAGCTGGTTTCAAAAAACCAACTTAAGGGCGAACTGCATCGAGCGCGGGCCGCCCATCTGATAAAATGGATTCAGAATGCCCAAGGAAGTTGCTAGTGTTGCCGTTGCCTGCCCAAATGTGCTCGAGCCGGATTGACCATCGATCCTTCCCAAATTCGGGTGATTGAAGATGTTGAAAGCCTCCGCATGAAATTGCAGCCTCAGATTCTCGTGGATCGGAAAATCCCGCCGGATTGCCAGGTTCATTTGCGAAGCCCTGAAACCCCTCGCAAAGTTACGAGGAGCATCACCGAGGCCAGTACTTACGCTTGTAAAGGCATTGGGATTGATCGCCCTCCCTCCCGGACATCCCTGTCCAGGCTGAAGATCCCCAAGTCCTTGAAGGACAGAGGCGCAATTGGCACCATAAAGATACACAGGCTGGCCCGCAACAAAATTCTGTCCCTCATTGTAGGTTTGTCCATCCGGTTGAACGAGGAAGTTTCCCAGCAGAGTTACCGGAAAAGCCGTCCGCGCGGTCAAACGACCATCGAGACCCCAGTGGTGCAACGCGGCGTTGACAAATCCGTTATGCCCCACGTTCGGCAAATCATACGAGAAAGCAGCTGAAAGATTCTGCCGGATGTCGAAGTCGCAATCCCCACGCTGGTATCCGAAGTTGAAGTTCTCAGAGCCGTAGTCCATACAATGAGACCAAGTGTGCGCGGCCAGGACTGTCAGCCCCTTGCTCAGCCTACGGCGAAACTGAACCTGTAGCGCATCGTAGTCCGACGTCAGGCCATTCTCAACGAAATTAAAACCTGTGATCGGGTTGTTGGGAGGGAAAAACTGATTTTGTTGCAGCAACCTCGACGCGTGCGAACCGACATAGGAGACGCTGAGAGCCTGCGACCTGCCCAGCGCTTGCTCGACACTGGCGTTCCATTGAAGCGTATATGGCAGTTGCAGATGCGGGTTAAAGGCAACTAGAGTACCTCGGTAAGGCAGTACAGGCGGGTTCACGATCACAGGAACTGGCGGAAGAACTGGAAACGATAACGAAGAGAAGTTGCCGCCTGCACTAAACCCCGGCGATTGACTGAAGCCTTTCGACCCATTCTGTTGACCGGTGTCAAAGAAAACGCCGCCCCCGCTACGTACAACTGTTTCCCGGCCCGGCGCGTTATGCAGTACGTACGCAACACCCAGCCGAGGCGCGAAGTTGTACCAAGTGGTGTGCCAGAGCGGCGTGCCCTGCGGTGCCAGCGTAAGGTTATCGGGGCTGGAGCCTAGAAGCGTATAGGGTTTCAATCCTTGCGTCACACCCGGCGCGGGGTTCACCTCCCACCGTAGCCCCAGGGAGACGCTCAACCGCTGCGACACTCTCCACTCGTCCTGAGCAAACGCCGAGAAGTTCATGTACAACGGGTACGCAGGCGCATAGGAAAACGCACGTGCCCCCGCGCTGTTCGTCTCGACCGCACTTTCGCTGAAATAGTAGTACGACACGTCGGGATTACGCGGAACCGCAAACGGGGCCAACCTGCGATAGTCCACACCAATTTTGAACTGGTGGCGCCCCAAGTCCATACTCAGCGTATCCACTAGGTTCCACTGCCTCTGCGTGCCAAACTGACGATCTTGAATGAGAATAACAGCGTTTCCGTCATAAAGAAGCAGGACATTGGACCGTGAGCCGGGACCCAATCCCAAGAGCTGTGCCAGATCGACAGGCTTACTCCCCCCGAACGTGCTAATGACAAACCGGCTCGTCACCTCATTAGAACTATAGTTGAGGCGGAAGTCGTTACTGAAATGGCTAGAAAAATTGCTGCTGGCACCTGCCGTGTAGGTTCGCAAAGTATACGCCGCGGCAGTGTTCAATGCCGGAGCGGATGTCACTCGAGTTGTCGAACTGGAGGCCGTGTCGCTGAAGCGGAAGAAGAGCCTCAACTTATCGTTTACGAAGTGGTCGAACCGCACGCTCGTGGAATCTATGGAGCTGGGGTTAGACCAGCTTGCAATGTAACGGGCCAGACCGTCCTGTTTCAAGCCTGAGGACGGACAAGCGGGATCGGTTGCTGGATCGCACGGAACTAAAACTTCAGGACCATTCGGCACCGGAAAGGCATTCAGTACCTGATTAAGAGGCGCAGGTGCAGTTGACCGCAGGGTGGCATCTGGCACGATGCTAGGCGAGGTTGGCTGGGGGCTAATCAAGCGCAGACCCTCATATGAGACAAAGAAGAAGCTTTTGTCTTTTCTGTCGTACAGGCGCGGAATCCTAACCGGTCCCCCCAATGTGCCGCCAAAATCATTCTGTCGAATGGGAGCTTTTCTGAGCGTGGGAATTAACGAACGGAAGTAGTTAGTGAAATAGTCCGTGGCGTCAAAAATATCGTTCCGCAAGTAGTCGTAGGCCGTGCCGTGCCACTGATTCGTGCCCGATTTCGTCTCAAACGCAAACTGCCCGCCGGGATTTCGCCCGTACTGGGCCGAGTAGGTCGAGCTCTGTACGCGAAATTCCTGGAGGTCATCCACGGAAACCAGAGCCTGCGTGGTTCCCAATGCTGTCGAAGCGGCAAGAGAACCACTCGGCCCTGCCCCTGAAACCATGTTGAAACCACTGCCCGCCCCCACATTGGCGCTCACACCGTCTACAGTGTAGTTGTTGGATTCCGTGCGCTGGCCATTCACGCTGAACTCCCCACTCTTGCCCAGCCCCGAGCCAACAGTCGACCCATACGGGCCACTTGGCTCTGGGGATTGCGTCACTATGCCAGGCGTGAGCAGAATCAAGTCCTGGAAGCTGCGCCCATTCAGCGGCATGTTCTTGATATATGTTTGATCGACAACTGTACTCACGGAAGCGTCCGTTGTGTTGATATTGTTCTGATCTGCGGTGATCGTCACAGTCTCCGCAATGGACCCAACCTGCAAGGCGAAGTTTCGAACAACGTTGTCCTGTATGTTGAGCTCCAATTCCGTAACCGTCACTGTCTTGAATCCGGGCTTCCGTGCAGAAATGAGATAGTGGCCCGGATGCAAGGAAGGAATGGTGTAGAGGCCGTCCTGATTTGTTTTGACAATTATGGATTGATTCGTCTCAACGTTCTTGATCTCGACCTCAGCATCAACGATTACCGCTCCGGATTGATCGGTGACGCGACCGTAGAGACCGGCAAGTTCAGTTTGCGCGACAGCGGACGAAGGAAGCAGAAAGCAACCTACGACTAGTGTTGCGGTGAAGAAAACCAAGAAGAAACCACAAGGCAGTCGGCGGCGCTTCGGCATGGACACGGTGAAATCCCCCTTTGCCAGAGTCTGCCTGCGAGCCCATTGAAATGTTTCAGTGGTCTCAAAGAAATATGATCGACCTGTGAGTTCTAGTGCCGCTAAGGGTGATTCGGTTGATTGCGCAGGTAGGCGTACAGAAATTTGTCGCCTTTTGGCTCGGTGGGATTCTTGCCCGGCGGTTCGAGGGTGACGAAGACAGAGTCGATTTCGCTCAAGACCTTAGGGTCGTCATACTTGAACACCCAACGCCTTTGTGCCTTGTCGTCTGAATAGAAGATTCCGAGACTCTTGGCCGCCCGGCCTGGGCCTTCCTTCTTCCCCCAAACTCGGTAGTGGTAGCCTGCATCCTGGACTCGGTGATCGTTCAGATCGTAGGCATAGATGATCAGCGACTTGCCTTCCGTGAAGAAGACTCTGCCGAATGACGCTCGCGTTTTGCCCCTCGTATCCGTGTCAAATACGTCCGCGATGTGGAGGTTTCGCGCCGCCATTAGGTCTCGAATGTCGCGGTTCGCCGTGAGCATTTCCCTCTCTCGCTCCAACGCCGCCGACTGCTCTGCAAGCTGATCCGTCAGCTCGCGAATCTTTGTCTGGTCTTCAACCAGCATGGCTTGACTACTTGATTCCGCCTTATCGAGTTCGGCGCGCAACGTTCCAGCTTGCGCTAGTGCTTGGTTCAATTGTCGTTGCAGGTCGGAGATTTGGGCATCACGGTCCGCTGCCATGGCCAAAAGAGTTGCGCGCTCCTTCTCGGATGCCGCCGCGTCCATCCGCAAATGGCCAAGCGACGAGGACGTGTTCGCCAGCGACGTCCTCAGAGAAGCAATTTCCGATGCCAACCTGCGGCGCTCCGCCTGTAACCGCGCAATCGCTGGTTCCCGATCCAGGTTGCCGACTTCTTTGTGTACAGTTGTCGCAATTGGACTAGATTTGGACGCCACAAGGGGTGAAGATTTTGCGGCTTTGCGCACCCCAAAGTAATACCCACTGATCGTGCCGCACACCAGCAAGACAGAAGCAGCCACGGGCAACGCGATCTGAATTCTTCGTCTCCGGTAACCAGCTCTCCTAGGCTGGAGATCGGGCATGGCTGAGGCTATGTTCGCGCGCGAAAACACTATGCCTTGCGCTTCCGCTTGCTTCAGAAAGTTCGCCCGGAATAACGCGGAGTCTATGTAGCTCAGGGCCTCTTCGCTACTCACTTCGTGCTCTTGTGCGGCCGCCGCACACTGAACGGCGCCGAGCTGCAGAAATTCCGAGTAAACCTGCTTGCAATCAGGGCACTGTGAAAGATGCTCTTGGAGTTCGGCCAGCTCCGCACCGGAAGCTTGCCCGACGCTCGCAGCTGCACAGAGTGCTTCGAAATGTTCATGCCTTGCCATGGCTCAACTCTCCAGTGGGTAAAATCTGTTCGGCGCAAACCGCCGCCGCCCGTGGGCTTAAACATGCTCGCAAACGATCGAGGCCGCGGTAATAATGATTCCGAACGTTGCTGAGCGACTCGTGGGTCTGTTCGGCAACTTCCTTCAGAGTCAGCCCTTCGAAAATGACCTTTTGTATTGTTCGCCTTTGGTGCTCATTCAGGGTGCCTAAAACCTGTTCGATGAGGCGCTTGAGTTCTTGAATGGGCACTTGGGGAGACGCCTTGGCGCTGGCTTCCCAGGCCGAAGCTTCATCAAGATCAGGCCGTTGGTAGAACTGTCGCAGCAAAAGGTAATTCCTTCGATTGATGCTTCGGTGATACGCGTACTGCAGGAGCCACACTTTAAGACTGCCTCTGGCGGGGTCAAATCTTCTAGCCGCTCGATAAATTTCGAAGAAAACGCTCTGCGTCACCTCTTGAGCTTCTCCAACATCCCGCACGATCTTGAGTGCAGTCACGAGCACTAGCCGGTGATAGCGGTCGAAGAGCACGGTGAAAGCATCGCCATTGCCGCGCTGCACTTCCACCATGATTTGTTCATCGGACAAGTCTGGGAGCGCCAACGAGGAGGCGCCCGGGGCGTTAACCCGGCTTGTACAATCCTGAGACATGCTGGTTCGGAATAATGGCTGCTGCTCGTCAAATAGCACACCGATTCCAGCAATTCTGCAAGCCAAATATTTTTCTGAGCCGTGAGAAGAATCCGTGAGCGCAAAGGCAAACTGTGTGTATGTCAGGATGTCCTCACTGTTCTTTGTTCGCACGCCTTCGCGTCCGGCGCGTCATCTCTCGGCCGGCCACGACGCCTGGCGGTTCACCCTGGTGATTCGGGTCCACCAAGTTCCTGGGAGAAAATTCGGCGGGAACTCCCTTCACTTACAAGGGAACATCGAGAAGGAAAAAAGTAAGAAAAAATCTTTGGCAACCGAATAGATCCGCCATTACGTCCGGCATGTCGTAGAGACTTAGGCCGCGGGTTCGCGACTCTTAGTGGACCGAAGGCGGGTTGGCCTGTTGGGGCTGTCGATCATTCTGTTCTTGCAATTTGCGGAGTTCGCGCCAGCGGGCGTTCTGCGCGGCTTTCGTGAGGTCGGGATCTTCTTCACCCTTTAGCCAAAACAGAAACCAATCCACATTTCCCTGTTGCGATATCATTCGGTCCCAAGGTTTGACGACCGGGTGTGCTCCGTCCTGCATCATGACCATCTCCACCGGTTTACCAAGCTGAGATAACCCCACATACCATTCCCAGTCTTCGAACAGCTTTTCTCCGCTAGTCTCGACAAGGCGAACCGGTGTCAGCACCTTATCTAGGTTGAATCCAGGGGACCGCTCCAGCCACGATTTCAGGTTCTCCCCAAACGGTGGCCCACCGTTATAGGATGGGTACGCTCGGGCCGTGTATGGAAGCGAGCTGGCCGACGTAACGTATTGGAAGTAGCTAGCTTCGATGCCATCTTCGATCGAAGCGGCAGCAAAATGGTATGTAGAATGGGTCAGGGCGTACTTCACAAAGAAGCAGGTGCGGCTGAATCCGATGATCCCCACGCGATTTCGGTCGATGAGCCCTCTTTGGTCGAGATAATCGATTGCTCCCTCGAAGGTGGAAACTTCCCTCTCAACCTCTTTTGGTGTATTTAGATCATCGAAACCTTCATTCGCCTGTAACACCATAATGTCATTTCCTGCCAGGGCTTGCGCTGCGAAGGCCGAATGAAATATCCCATCTATCAAAAAAACTCCCGCCCGCCACCCATGAGTCTGAATCACCAACGGGTATTTTCTTCCTGCAATGTAGTCTGCTGGATAGTAAAGCCCTCCGTTAACATCATGTCCGTCTGAGCCTTTCCATTTTATTTCGTCCACTTTTACAAACTTTAACTTACTGAATTGTGGATTCAAATCTAGCAGTATGGCTTTGCTGTGCGCCTTGGAATCGCTAGCAAATATCTTGGGAGGTGTGTTTGTATCCTCTTCCACGACAATTTCAGGCCAAGCCTCCTCTTGGCCCTTCTCAACTTTTTGCCACACCTCTCCTCTCTTTTCAAAGTACATCTTTGGCCCGAGTTTCGGCTTCTTCCGTCCACCCTCCATATCGAGAAGACTCGTCTCTGCATTCCAGTCCCGCAATATTAGGTCTTCATCAGTATTCCTGGCGATTTTTGTAACCTCCCCATCGGGTATTTTCACTTCCACAACATAAGTATTAGCTTGCCTGGCCTTTCTCTCGTCGCCTGTGGCGCCAACTAATGGGAGGTATACATTAGAGATCACAACTGAATGGCTGTCCGGCAACCAAGCCAGCTCTGTGCCGTAAACCCCGGTTGGTGCGTCGATAAGGACCCGACTCTGTCCGGTGTGCGTGTCAATCAGTTCATATCTATAG
>WNGH01004840.1_pt1 | contig 35576 bp, 36 predicted proteins | sample 5400631 | NCBI WGS metagenome assembly WNGH01 (sample SAMN13153373, study PRJNA577476) | soil metagenome | isolation source: 115 cm soil or saprolite under Garry oak tree replicate 1 | place: USA:California | collected 2016-06-15 | reverse complement strand
TAGACGTTCAGCTCGAAGTGGCCGGAGGCGCCGCCGATCGTGAGCGCGACATCGTTACCCAGAACCTGCGCGCAGAGCATGGTCAGCGCTTCGGCCTGGGTGGGATTCACCTTGCCCGGCATGATCGAGCTGCCCGGCTCGTTCTCCGGGATGCGCAGCTCGCCGAGGCCCGAACGCGGGCCTGACGCGAGCAGGCGGATGTCGTTCGCGATCTTCGTCAGCGCCGCGGCGAGCGTCTTCAGCGCCCCGTGAGCGAACACCAGCGCCTCGTGCCCGGCGAGCGCAGAAAACTTGTTCTTCGCCGAAACGAAGGGAATTTTCAATTCCCGTGAAACGACGCGGCACACCCGATCCGCGAATTCCGGATGCGTGTTGAGGCCGGTGCCCACGGCGGTGCCGCCGATCGCGAGCTCGCAGAGCGCCGGCAGCGCGGCACGAATCGCGCCCTGCGCCTGCTCGAGCTGCGCCACGTAGCCGGAAAACTCCTGGCCGAGAGTGAGCGGCGTAGCATCCTGCAGGTGGGTGCGGCCGATCTTGACGATACGCGCGAAGGCGTCGCGCTTCTGTGCCAGAGTGCCTTTCAGGGCTTCAGTCGCGGGAATGACTCCCTCGGAAACAACGCGCGCGGCGGCGACATGCATCGCGGTCGGGAACACGTCATTGGAGGACTGGCCGAGGTTGACGTCATCGTTCGGGTGCACGAGCCGCTTCGGCCCGCGCTCGCCGCCGAGCAACTCCGAGGCGCGGTTGGCGAGCACCTCGTTGACATTCATGTTGCTTTGCGTGCCGGAGCCGGTTTGCCACACGACGAGCGGGAACTCCTCGTCGTGCCGCCCGGCGAGAACTTCGTCCGCAGCGCGCTGGATTGCCTCGGCCTTGGGCTTTGCCAGCAGGCCGAGATCCGCGTTGACTTGGGCCGCGGCTTTTTTCACCTGGACCAGGGCGTAGACGACGGGAAGCGGCATGCGCTCGTCCGAGATGCGGAAGAAACGCCGGCTGCGCTCCGTCTGCGCACCCCACAGCCGGTCGACGGGCACCTCGATCGGGCCGAAGCTGTCCTTCTCGGTGCGGCTGCCGCTCATCGCGAGCCCTATGTTACTTCTAGGTAGCTATTCAGGCGAGGTCGAACAGCAGCACTTCGGTCCCCTCGCCTTTTTCGAAAACGATGCGCGGCGCGTCCGTCTTCAGAGCGTCGCCGGCGTCCAGCACGTTACCGTTCACCGAAATCCTGCCGCGTGCTACGTGAACATAGGCGCGGCGGCCTTTCGCCACGGCATGCTCGGCGCGCTCCGCACCGTCGAATAACCCCGCGTACATGCGCGCGTCCTGATGCACAGTAACCGAGCCTTCTGCGCCGTCCGGGGAAGCGATCAGGCGCAGGCGGCCGCGTTTGTCCTCGGCGGTGAAGTGCTTCTGCTCGTAGGAAGGCAGCATGCCCCGGACCGCAGGCTCGATCCAGATCTGCAGGAAATGCGTGACACCCTTCGCATCGTGATTGAACTCGCTGTGCATCACGCCGCGGCCGGCGCTCATGCGCTGCACGTCGCCCGGCACGATGGTCGAGCCGGTGCCCATCGAGTCCTTGTGCGCGAGCGCGCCCTCGAGCACGTAGCTGATGATTTCCATGTCGCGGTGCCCGTGGGTGCCAAAGCCGGCGCCTGGCCGGATGCGATCTTCGTTAACGACGCGCAGCGCGCCGAATCCCATGTGCTTAGGATCGTGGTAGTCGGCGAAGGAGAAAGTGTGAAACGAGCGCAGCCAGCCGTGGTCGGCGTAGCCGCGTTCCCCGCTACGACGCAATTCATTCATTTATCTTGCGAAACCTCGGCGTGCACCTTGGCCATGTCGAGCGACTTGGCCTGGGCAATCACCTGCTCGAGCGCGTTTCCCGGCAGCGCTCCCGCCTGCTGGAAGAGGATGACCTTCTCGCGGAACACCATGAGCGTCGGAATCGAGCGGATGCCGAAAGTGCCGGCCAGTTCCTGCTGCTCGTCGGTGTTCACTTTCGCGAACACCACGTCGGGATGGGCGTCGGAGGCTTTTTCATATACCGGCGCAAATCCGCGGCACGGGCTGCACCATGGCGCCCAAAAGTCGATGATCACCATCGGGTTCTCGTTGATTGTTTTCTCGAAGTTCTCGCTGGTGAGGTCGATCGTTGCCACGGCGAATCCTTTCCCAAAAAGCGCTGCAGTGTACTCTAGACAATCATGTACGCAGGCCGGTTCGCGCCCTCGCCCACCGGGCCGCTGCACTTCGGCTCGCTGGTGGCCGCGCTGGCGAGCTGGCTCGATGCGCGCGCCGCAAAAGGCCGCTGGTATGTGCGCATCGAAGACATCGACCGCCCGCGAGAGGAGGAAGGCGCCGCCGCCGACATCCTGCGCAGTCTCGAACGGCTCGGACTACATTGGGACGGCCCGGTGGTTTTCCAGAGCCGGCGCGATGACCATTACGAGAGGTCCCTGCAGGCCTTGCGGATGCACACGTACTGGTGCGGCTGCAGCCGGCGCGAGATCGCCGATTCTTCCCTCGGCGTGGCGACCGACGGGGCGCAGATCTACCCGGGCACCTGCCGCAGCGGCCTGCCGCAAGGTAAAGCGGCGCGCGCCTTACGGGTAAAGACCGGGGCGGAAAAGATCTTGTTCCACGACCGCGTGCAGGGCGCGCAGAAGCAAATTCTTGCGGCGGAAATTGGCGACTTCGTCCTCTACCGCGCGGACGGCCAGTTCGCCTACCAGCTCGCGGTGGTGGTCGACGACGCGGCGCAATCGATCAGCGACGTAGTGCGCGGCGCCGATCTGCTCGACTCGACCGCGCGCCAGATCCACCTGCAGCGCCTGTTGGGTTGCCCCGAGCCGCGCTATCTGCATGTTCCGGTCGCAGTAAATGCGGCCGGAGAGAAGCTCTCGAAGCAAACCGGCGCAGCGCCGATCGATTGGTCAAGGAGGCGGCAGGTCCTTGCCGAGGCGCTGCGCTTTCTCGGGCAGCCCGGCACCGACGATCTGGCGGAGGCAGTTCGCAACTGGAACCCCGCGCGAATCCCGGCCTGTCGTACCATCGCGCTCGCGTGAAAATAGCCAAGGTCGAAGCGGTTCCTCTGGTCATTCCGTACACGTTCGGTGGTCCCGCCCACCGGATCAGCAAGCTCGATTTCTCGCCACCCTGCACCTGCTGGCGTCGCAGGTGCCGGAGGCCCGCTTCGAGCATTTCTACCTGTGGGCCGAGGCGACGCTCTATCCCGGGTTGTTCGAAAAAACCCATCTCACAGTGCCTGACGGGCCGGGGCTCGGCATGGATCCCGACCCCGAAGTCCTGCGGCGCTACCGCATCTGACGCGACGGGACGACAACCGTGACAAGCGACCCCAGCACGAGCCCGAGCGCAGCGTACTCGGCCCAGCTCGGTCGCTCGCCGAGGAACAGCATGCCGCTGATGACCCCCACTACAGGGATGATGAGCATGCTAAGCGAAAATACGGTCACCGGCACCGCGGTGGCGATCTTGATCCAGGCCCAATGCGCCCAGGCGAACGCTATCAGCACGTTGTAGGCGATCCCGAGTGCCGGCCAGATCCCAATGTCGCCGAGCGCGTCGAAATCATCGAGGAACAGTGCGCCGATGAAGATCGGGATCCCGCCGAGCAGCATGATCCACGCCGTGTAAGGGCCTGCGGGGATCGCCATCGGGTAGCGCTTCTGCAGCACGGTGCCGAACGCCCAGGAAACGGAGGCACCAAGCACGAGGAGCGAGCCAAGAGGCGCGCTGCCGAGCGTCGCGATGCCTTCCCAAAGCAGCAGCGCGAGCCCGGCCATTCCAAGCGCGAGGCCGGCGAGCTTGGTGCCCGTCAGGCGCTCGCCCAGGAGCCAGACCGACAGCGGAATGGCCCAGGCCGGCATCATGTAGGCGAGGATGGCGGCGCGTCCCGAAGGAATCATCGTCATGCCGAAGGCGACCAGCAGGTTCCAGCAGGTGATATTGAAGAAGGCGAGCAGCACAAGCCGCGCCCGCTGGCCTTTCGGAACAGCGAGGCTCTGGCCCCCGGCGCGCAGCACGGCGAACAGCACCGCCGAGCCGAGCCCGAGGCAAAGCGTGCGGAAGGTCCACGGCGTTACCTCGGACAGCGACACCTTCATCGCGGTCCAGTTGAAGCCCCAGGCGAGCGTCAGGCCTGCCAGCACCCACCACAGACGCCGCGGAAGATGATCAGGTTCGCGTTGCATGGCCGATCGCCTCGATGGCGATTAGCTACCTACTCTCAGCGGCATCGCTTTCATGCCGCGCAGCACCATCGAGTCGAGCCATTCGAGCGGCGCGCCGGCCGGCTCGATCGAGCGCCAGCGCCGAAGAACTGCAGGGAGCGCGATCTGGCCTTCGAGACGCGCGAGCGGAAAGCCGAGGCAAATGTGCGCGCCAAACCCGAAGGTGAGATGCGGTAGGCCGTTGCGCCCAAGGTCGAGCGCGTCCGGCTTGACGTAGGCGCGCGGGTCGCGGTTCGCCGCGTTCATCAGCAGGAACACGCGCTCGCCCGGCTGCAGGGTCCTGCCGTGCAGCGATTGGCGCTCGAGCACGATGCGCACCAGAGCTCCGATCGGGCCATCGTAGCGCAGCAGCTCCTCGACAGCGGCCGCCGTGAGCGTCGGATCTTCGCGCAGCCTTCGCAGCTCGTCGGGAAAGCGCAGTAGCGCCGCCAGGCCGTTGGCGATGTGATGAGTCGTGGTCTCGTGGCCGGCAAACAGCAGGATCACACAGGTCGCCACCAGCTCGTCATCCGACAGCCGGTCGCCTTCGTCCTCGACGTTGGCGAGTTCGGTCAGCAGGTCGCGCCGCGGGGTCCTGCGCCGCTCGGCGATGAGGGCGCGAAACAGCGCCGCCATCTCGCGCGTCGCCGCCTCCGCGCGAGCGTATTTCTCGGGGGCATCCCGGGTGCTGCCGATAAAGAGCGCGATTTCATCGGAGAGCCGCTTGATCCGCTGCAGTTCCCCGCGCGGCACGCCGAGCATGTCCATGATGACCAGCGCGGGCAGCGGGCCCGCAAATTCGGCGATGAAATCGAACGCCTCGCGCTCGCCGATCTGCTCCAGCAGCCATGCCGTGAGGGACTCGACATTGGGTCGCAAGGCATGGATCGAGCGGACATTGAAGACCTTGGCCGCGAGCCGTCTCAGGCGCGTGTGATCAGGTGGGTCGCGGAACACCATCCATAACGTCAGGGTGCGGATCAGTTCGGTTATGCGTGCGGCTTCGCTCCCGGGGAGCGTCGCAAAGAACGGCCGCAGCCGATCGGAGGACATGCCCGGGTCAAGGCAGACGCGTTTGACGTCGTCGTAGCGCGTCAGCACCCAGGCCTTGAGCTGCGGGCTCCAATGGGCCGGATCTTCGTCCCGCATACGCTGGTAAAGGGGGAACGGGTCCGCCAAGGTAGCGGGGTCGTTTGGGCTGTAGCGAAGGCTCACCGGGTTAGGAAGTCCTAACTCCTCTGGTTGAAAACCACCCCTGAAATGCCCTTGTAGCATTTGTGGGCTGGCCTTGTAGTCCTTTGTGCGATACATCAATCACTTATGCTGCTACGCACAAGAGCATTGACTTTCTACAGAATTAGCCTAGAATCCGTTTTGTGCGGTGCACCATTTTAGACCGCTGAGCCGAAATCAGGCACTTATTTTGAACCTCAGCAAGGAGCTGACAAATGTACGTAACCCCGGAACAGATTCAGGCCGCTAACAAGGCCAATGTAGAGACCTTTCTCTCCGTAGCCAACGCGCAGTTCGCAGCGCTGGAGAAGCTGGCGACACTCAACGCGAGCGCCGTGCGCACTGCGTTCGAGGACTCAATCGCCAACACCCGAGCCCTGCTCGGCGCGAAGGATGTGCAGGAGTTCGTCGGTCTGCAGAATTCCTTCACGCAGCCCGCCATCGAGAAGGCGATCGCCTACTCGAAGAGCATCTACGAAGTCGCGACCGACACGAATGCCGAGTTGTCCAAGGTTGCCGAGCGCCGCGTCGCGGAGTGGAACGAGAACTTCGTTACTCTGCTCGACAAGGTGTCGAAGAACGCGCCAGCCGGCTCCGATGTCGCCGTCGCCGCGGTAAAGTCGATGCTCGCCGCCGCGAACTCGGCCTATGACAACCTCACCAAGGTCGCCAAGCAGGCGACCGAGATCGCGGAAGCGAATGTTGCCGCCGCGACCGAGACGGTGAAAGGCCTTGCGAAAGCAAAAAAGGCCGCCTAAGCGCCAAACCGGGCGGGAAAATCGCCCGATCTAGCGCGAAGCGCCGCAGCCCGAAGCTGATAAGCCTTCAGGCCGCGAGGAAGAAAAAGAAGTAAGGAAAGCCCGCCTCACGGCAGGCTTTCTTTTTGTGCTTCTCTGAAGGGAAATCCGGCATCGCGCACCAAGCTACGCAAGGCAGCCATGGCGCCGTCGACCTGGTTGGGATCGCCGCGCACGCCCAACTCGACGTGGCGGCGGCTGCCGTCGTCTCCCATGGAAGGCAAGCTGAAGACCTTGATGCCCGGAAAACGCTTTTCAATGTTCACCATCGCCGCAATGAGCTGGCTCTCGCCGGCTTCGTAGACCAGGATCGAAGCTTCGCCCCAGCGATCGCGATCGAAAAGGTGCCGGTACCTGGAATCGAGCACCGACTCGACCATCGGCCACGCCATCTGCGGGAACCCGGGCACGAAATGGTGGTCGCGCAGCGAGAAGCCCGGGATGCGGTTCACGGGGTTCGGGATGATCTGCGTACCCTCCGGGAATTCCCCCATCTGAAGGCGCTGCGGCGTCGTCTCGCCGCCGAATCGCCCCCGGATCTCGCGCTCCGCCTCCGGGTGAAGGCGAAGCGGCACGCCGAGTGCGGCGGCGGCGCACTGCCTGGTGCGATCGTCCGGCGTGGCCCCTATGCCGCCGAAACTGAATACCAGATCTCCGGAGCCAAAGCTCTTCTGAAACGCATCAACCAGGCGATGTGAATCGTCGCCCAGGTATTGAGCCCAGGAAAGGCGCAGCCCCCGCGCCGCGAGGGCCTTGATCAGGAAAGAAAGATGCTTGTCCTCGCGCTTGCCTACGAGGATCTCGTCTCCGATGATGAACGCACCGATCAAGCGGTTGATTCTTGCATACGGGCGCGCTTTTCCTGCAGCGCGCTGAGCAGGTAGTGGATGAACGCGAGGGCAAAAAGCGCGGGCACGAAAAAGCCTACGAGCGGTACGTACGCGGCGAGCGCCAGCAGCAGGCCTAGGAGATACAGCCCGCCGCGGCGCTCGCGAAAGATCGCGCCCACCTCTTGCGGGTCGGCGTGCTCGGCAAGCGCGTCGTACCGCAGCAACCGCTGGTTGGCCCACGCCATGACGAGAAGCGGAATCAAAGGCCACAGCGGCGGAAAAAGCCATAGCGGAAGCGTGACGATTGCGAGGCCGGCCATGCCAAGCAGAGCGATGACGCCATTCCATGCGCTGCCCGGGGTGCTGCCACCATGGCGCCGCTCCAGGTGCGGATACGACCGGCGCGCTACATGGTCGACCATGGCAGGCATTCCAAAGACGCTCAGGATGACGAGCGCCGTCATGTAGACCAGCGGAATGAACGCCAGATAAACCAGCACCTTCGCCGCGATCAACGCCCAGTCGGTGAAATCGAGCGTCAGAAAGAAAAAAGCGTCGCGGAACAGCTGGTCGAGACGTGCGGCGAGCCTGGCTATGATCCACCCCAGCAGGAAAAAGGCCAGCGTGCTCCACAGCAGCAGCGCTACGAGCACCGGCCAGATCATCAGCCAGAGCATGCGGGGATGCAGCAAGTTCGCCAGCGCATAGAGCAGCGAGCCGAGGATGCTCATCGGGCGAGAGTTTGCCAGAGCCTGGCCATGCGCTTGGTCGAGACCGGCACCGGCGTCTTCAGCTCCTCCCCGCTGATCGGTCCCAGGCGGCGCTTCAACTCGACTGCTTGCCTGTACGATCGCTCGAGCGACGCCAGCTCTGCACACAGCCGGGCGTCGCGCGCGGGATCCGCGCGCAGCTTGTCGACGCGCAGCGACGCCGCCTTCAGATAGCGCGGCAGATGCTGCAGCCGTTCCCAGGGCGTGCGCGCCAGCCATCCCTTCGCCAGCAGGCGTGCAAGCTGCTGTTTGATGTCCTGGAATGCGGCGGGAGAGGCTTTTTCTATGGTCGGGAGTCTCTTCTGGATCGAGGCATGCTCGGCGACGATCCCGCCTGCCGTGCGCGCGATCTGCTGCGCGATCAGGCTGAAGCGGCTACGGCCCTCTTCCACGCGGCCTGCGAAATCGGCCCGGCCCATCGGCAGCGACTCGGCGAGGAACGTGCGGTCAAGCGCCGCGGCGATCAAGTCTTCCTTCAGCGGCCCGAGCGCCACGTCCCTACCCAGCGTTCTCTCCAGATCGCGCACGCGGTCGCGGAAGGCGATCGCAAGCAGCCGGCGCACGCCGGCGCAGTGCATCTCGCGGGCCTTTTCCGGGGAATCGAAGACCTGCAGCATTACGCCGGCCCCGGCATCCACCAGCGCAGGGTAGCCGACCAGCGTCTGGCCGCGGCGCTCGAGCTCCAGGATTTCCGGCAGGTCGCCCATCGTCCAGCCGGTGTAGCGCTCGGACTCGGCAACGTTCGACTCATCCTCGAGAATCTCCTGCGTTTTCTGCGCGAACTGCCTTTTCAGCTCAGCGAGGTTCCGGTCCATGCCGAGCTGGCGGTCATCGTCGCCGACGACCCGGAAGTTCATGCGCAGATGGGGCGGCACGGAATCCGGGCGGAACGCATCCAGCGGCACCTCCAAGTTCAGTTGCTCCCGGACATGGCGTGCCAGAGCGGCGCTCAGCGGCGTATCCGCCGGAGAAGCAGCGTCGCAGAAAGCCTCGGCGAACTCGTCGAGCGGCCCGAGCTTGTGGCGCAGCCGCTGGGGCATCGACCTGGCGAGCGTCTTCGCCTTCTCCTTCAACAACCCGGGGACCAGCCACTCGCAGCGCGCCGCGGGTACCTGGTTGAGCAGCGCGAGCGGCACGTTCAGGGTCACTCCGTCGCGCGGTGAGCCCGGCTCGAAGTGGTACTCGAGCGCGAATTTGTTCAGGCCGAGCTGGATTTCCGGCGGGAAATTGTCGCTGGTGATGCCGGCCGCCTCGTGCCGCATCAGGTCTTCGCGCGACAGGTACAGGAGCTTCGGACGGCTGCGCTCGGCCTCCTTGCGCCACGCCTCGAAGTCGGCGCCGTTGTGAATCGCTTCGGGGATACGCGCGTCGTAGAACCCGTATATCAGCTCGTCGTCGACCAGGATGTCCGGCCGGCGCGACTTGTGCTCGAGCCGCTCGATCTCCGCGACCAGCCGCCGGTTGCGCGCGAAGAACGGCGCGCGCGTCTCGAGCTCGCCCTCGACCAGCGCTGAGCGCACGAATATCTCGCGCGAGAGCTTCGGGTCGAGCGGCCCATAATGCACCCGGCGGTTGGCGTAGACCGGCAGGCCGTAGAGCGTGCCGGTCTCGAGCGCGACGACCTGCGCACGGCTCTTTTCCCAGCGGGGATCCGCGCGATGGCGCTTGATCAGATGACCTGCGAGCTCCTCGAGCCAGCGCGGCTCGATGGCCGCAACCGTGCGCGCATAGAGCCGCGTGGTCTCGACCAGCTCTGCCGCCACCAGCCATTTTCCCGGCTTGCTCGCCCACGATCCAGGGTGCACGCGGAGCTTGAGGCCGCGGGCGCCGGTGTAGCCCGCTTCCGCCTCATCCCGCATCCCGACGTTGCCCAGCAGCCCGGCGAGCAGCGCACGGTGGATCGGCCGGTAGCCTTCGGCCTTTTCGGGATCGGCCGACGACGCCGGCCAGCCCATTTCCTCCAGCGTGCTCTGCAGCTGCGCGTGAATATCGCGCCATTCCCGCATCCTGGGAATGGAGAGGAAGTTTTCGCGGCACGCCTTTTCCAGCTTGCCATCGAACAGTTTCCAAAGCTTCAGGAAACCGAGGAAATCGGAGCGCTCGTCGGCGAAGCGCGCGTGGCGCTCGTCCGCCGCCGCTGCGCGCTCGAGGGGCCGCTGGCGCGGGTCCTGCACCGAGAGCGCCGCCGCTATGACCAGCAACTGCGCAAGGCAGCCTTCGGTGCGGGCGGCGACCAGCATGCGGGCGACGCGCGGGTCGAGCGGCAGCTTGGCAAGCTCGCGACCGACGCCGGTCAGCGCTTTCGACTCGTCGACGGCGCCGAGCTCATCGAGCAACGCATAACCGTCGGCGATCGCGCGCGGGCTCGGCGGATCGAGAAACGGGAACTGCTCCACTTCGCCCAATGCCAGGCTCTTTGCACGCAAGATGACGGAGGCGAGCGAGGAGCGCAGCAGCTCCGGGTCCGTGAACGCCGGACGCCGGTCGAAGTCCTCCTCGGAATAGAGGCGTACGCAGATGCCGTGCGCCACCCGCCCGCAGCGGCCGGCGCGCTGCTTTGCCGCGGCCTGCGCGATCGGCTCGACCCGCAGCATCTCGACCTTGTTGCGGTAGCTGTAGCGCTTGACCCGCGCGAGGCCGGTATCCACGACGTAGCGGATGCGGGGCACCGTAAGAGAAGTCTCGGCAACGTTCGTGGCGAGGACGATGCGGCGCGCGCGCCCCGGCCTGAATACCCGGTCCTGCTCCGCGGACGAGAGACGACCGTAGAGCGGCAACACCTCGGCATTCTTGAGGTTTCTCTTTCCCAGGGTCGCCGCAGCATCGCGAATCTCGCGCTCGCCAGCGAGAAACACGAGCACGTCGCCTTCGCCCTCGCGGCACAGCTCTTCGACGGCATCGGCGAGCGCCTGCTCCTCTTCGTTGCGCGTCGTATCCTCTGCGTCGCCTTCCACCGGCCGGTAGCGCACCTCGATCGGGTAGAGCCGCCCCGAGACCTCAATGACCGGCGCGCCGTCGAAGTGCCTGGAAAAGCGGTCCGCGTCGATGGTGGCGGAGGTAACGATGACTTTGAGGTCCTTTCTGTCGAGCAGCAGCTTCTTCAGGTAGCCGATCAGGAAATCGATGTTCAGGCTGCGCTCATGCGCCTCGTCGAGAATGATCGAGTCGTACTGGCGCAGCAGGCGATCGCTTTGCGTTTCGGCGAGCAGGATGCCGTCGGTCATCAGCTTGATGACCGAAGCATCGCTCAGCTTGTCGTGGAAGCGCACCTTGAAACCGACGAGAGCGCCGAGCCCGCTGTCGAGCTCTTCCGCGATCCGCGCCGCGACCGAGCGCGCCGCGATGCGCCGCGGCTGGGTATGGCCGATGCGACCCGCCGTGCCCCGGCCCATCTCGAGCAGGATCTTGGGGAGCTGGGTGGTCTTGCCGGAGCCGGTCTCGCCGCACACGATCACGACCGGGTGCTGCTCGATCGCGGCGCGGATCTCCTCGCGCCGCTCGCTGATGGGCAGCGCGGGATCGAAACGAACGCGAGGTTTCATCCCGCGGGAAGCATTCGCTCCACGTAGCGCGCGACCAGATCGACTTCCAGATTGACTTTGATCCCGGGGGCCAGGCGGGAAAGCGTGGTCGCCTGCAGGGTATGCGGAATGAGGTTGGCCTCGAACGCGTCGCCGTCGACGCGATTCAGCGTAAGGCTCACCCCGTCCACGCAGATGGAGCCTTTGCGGGCGAGGTAGCGGACCAGCGCGCGCGGCACCCTGAAAGTGAATACGCTTCCCTGGCGCGCGGCGACCTCGCCTACGCCGTCGACGTGGCCTGTGACCAGATGCCCGCCCAGCGGGTCTCCCATCCGCAGCGCTTTCTCTAGATTCACCGCGCCCGGACGATCGAGTCCGGCGGTGACGGAAAGCGTTTCCGGCGACACGTCGGCGGTGATGCCGCGCTGCGTCAGCGCGGTGACCGTCAGGCAGACGCCCTGCACGCAGATCGAATCACCCACGGCGACGTCGGACAGCCTAAGGCCGCCGGTTTCGATCTCGAAGGGGGCGACGCGGACGATCCGGCCCACTGCCTGGACGATGCCCGTGAACACGGCGGCAGGTTACAGCAAAAAAAGGAGGCTTTTCCGCCGTCGCTATCTCGCCTCTCACCGAATGTCCTTGACGCGCGTAGAGAGCGCATTACAGGATTCGATAGAGATCAATGCAACGACAAGTTGAAGTGATTGGCGCGGCGTGGGGCCTGGGAGGCGCCGATCCCGGCTGCGCCGAGGCGCCGACGGTGCTCGCGCCGCTGCTCGCGGCGCGGCTGCAGCAGTGCGGCGTGCCGGTGATGCCCGGGCCGATGCTTCAGCCGCTCAACACCGAGCGGCGCAAGCAGTTCGCAGTGGCCAAGCTCTGCGGCCTGCTCGGCTCGGCCGTGGCGGACTCGCTGCGGCGCGGCCGCCTGCCCTGCGTCCTGGGGGGCGACCACAGCTGCGCAGGAGGAACCTGGAGCGGCGTCGCGCGCGCCCTGCGGGGCGAGTTCGGCCTGGTCTGGGTCGATGCGCACATGGACAGCCACACGCCGCGCACCAGCCATACCGGCCGGCTGCACGGCATGCCGCTCGCCTGGCTGCTCGGCGAGGACGACGATCCGCTGTACGGGCTCACCTCGGGGGTGGTCGATTCGCAGCATGTGTCCATCGTCGGCGTGCGCAGCTTCGAGCGCGAAGAGGCCGAGCGGCTCAAGCGCCTGAACGTGCGGGTTTTCATGATGGAGGAAGTGCGCCGGCGCGGCCTCGACAGCGTGCTCGCGGAGGCGCTCGTCATCGCCACGACCGGCACCGCGGGCTACGGGGTCAGCATCGACCTCGACGTCGTCACGCCTGAAGAGGCGCCGGGTGTCGGCACCCCCGTGGCGGGCGGCGTCCGCGCGGTGGAGCTTGCCCATGCGCTGGAGCAGATCAGCCGCAGGCCGGGCTTGGTCGCGCTGGAGCTCGTGGAGTACTCGCCGCGACAGGATCGCGACGGCTGCAGCGCCCGCGTCGCCGTCGACCTTTTGGCGGCGGTTCTATGCGGGCCGCGCGAGAATGCGCAGGTCCTCGCCGAGGCGCTCCACCGACAGGATTCTTAGCTTCCGCCTCCCTTCCAGGGAGCCGGGCGCGGGCAGATCGAACAGGCCCTGCGCCGAATCGCCCAGCAGGCTCGGATTGAAGTAGAGCAGCACCTCGTCGACGCAGTCCTCGCGCAGGAGCGAGCCGTTCAGCCTGAAACCCGCTTCCACGTGCAGCTCGTTGATTCCCCGCCTTGCCAGCTCCTCCAGCATGCGCGGCAGATGGACTTTTTTATTTTCATTTGGAAGAACTATGGTTTCCGCGCCTTTTGGCGCCTTGCCGCCTGTCGCGGTAAAAATCAGCACATTCCCGCCTTCGAGAATCCTTGCGCCCGGTGGCATCTCGAGCCGGCTGTCGACGACAACGCGCAGCGGCTGGCGCGTGGTCTCCACCTCGCGCACCGTAAGGCGCGGGTCGTCCGCCTTCACTGTTCCAATACCGGTGAGTACCGCGCAGGCGCGGGCGCGCCAGCGATGGCCGTCGCGCCGCGCCTCGGGTCCGGTGATCCATTGCGAGCGCCCGTCCTCGAGAGCGCTGCGCCCGTCGAGCGTCGCCGCCGTCTTGAGTCGCACCCAGGGCCGGCCGCGCGTCACACGCGACACGAAACCGATGTTCAGCTCGTGCGCCGCCTCCTCCATCAGCCCATGCTCAAAGCGGATCCCGGCCTTCGCGAGGGCTGCGCCGCCGCCCGCAGCCTGCGGATTCGGGTCGGTCATGGCGGCCACCACGCGCGCCACTTTGGCGCTGATCAGCGCCCCGGCGCAGGGCGGCGTCTTGCCGTAGTGGTTGCAGGGTTCGAGATTTACGTAGACGGTGGCTCCCGCCGCATCGCCGCGCGCTTTTTCCAGGGCCAGCATTTCCGCATGCGGTGCGCCGGCTTTTTCATGCCAGCCCTCCGAAATCATCTTCTCGCCCTTGCAAACGACGCAGCCCACTCTCGGGTTCGGCGTGGTCGTGTACAGGCCCTTTTCGGCGAGCGTCAGCGCCCGCGCCATCATGGCGTGGTCGAACGCTGAAAACGAAGTCACTTGCGTCCGGAGGGGGTGCGGGGGAACCTTCAGGTTCCCCTGCGCTTGCGACGGGGGGATTTCACTTCCTGCACCGCCTCGCGGAAATCATCGGGCGTCTCGAAGCTGCGGTACACGGAGGCGAAGCGGATGTAGGCGATCTTGTCGAGCTTCGCCAGCTCCTTGATGACGAAGTCGCCGACCCGGCTGGTCGGCACCTCGCGCTCGCCGAGGGAGCGCAGCCGCTCGATCACCCGGTCGACCGCGCCCTCGACCTCGTCGGTCGCCACCGGGCGCTTGCGCAGCGCGAGCATCATGCTGCCCGTCAGCTTGTCGCGGTCGAAGTCGGTGCGGCTGCCGTCCTTCTTCACCAGCCGCGGCATTTTCAGGTCGACGCGCTCATAGGTAGTGAAGCGCTTCTCGCAGCGGACGCACTTCCTGCGGCGGCGGATTGTGTTCGCCTCGAGGTTCGCGCGGGTGTCGACCACCTGGGTGTCCTCGGAGCCGCAGAAAGGGCATTTCATGATTGACGGGCCGTCGTGTCAGACATATACCGGGAACCTCGCGCAAAGCGCCTTGACCTCGCCGGCGACGCGCGCCACCGAGGCCTCGTCGTTCGGCTTGTCGAGCACATCGGCGATCAGATGCGACAGCGCCTGCGCCTCGGCGGCGTCGAAGCCGCGCGTGGTCATCGCCGGCGTGCCGATCCGGATACCGCTCGTGATCATCGGCTTCTGCGGGTCGTTGGGGATGGTGTTCTTGTTGACGGTGATGTGGGCGCGCCCCAGAACCGCCTCCGCATCCTTGCCGGTGATGTTCTTCGGCGTGAGGTCGAGCAGGAACATGTGGCAGTCGGTGCGCCCCGAAACCACGCGCAACCCGCGTTCCGTCAGCGTGCGCGCCATGATGCGCGCATTGCCGAGAACCTGCCGCTGATAGTCGGCGAACCCCGCCCTCAGGGCCTCCCCCAGGGCGACTGCCTTGGCGGCGATCACGTGCATGAGCGGCCCGCCCTGCAGGCCGGGAAAGATCGACGAGTTGATCGCCTTCTCTTGCTCGGGCCTGCCCAGGATCATCCCGCCGCGCGGGCCGCGCAGCGTCTTGTGCGTAGTGGTGGTGACGAAGTCGGCAATACCGATCGGCGAGGGATACAGGCTCGCGGCGATCAGGCCCGCATAGTGCGCGATGTCGGCCATGAGCAGCGCGCCAACCTTGTCGGCGATTGCACGGAAGCGCTTCCAGTCGATCGCCAGCGCATAGGCGGACGCGCCGGTGACAATAAGCTTTGGCTTTTCGGAAACCGCAATTCTTTCTGCGGCGTCATAATCGATTTCTTCCTTGGCGTTCAGCCCGTACGACACGACCCGATAGAGCTTGCCGGAAAGATTCACCGGCGAGCCGTGCGTCAGGTGCCCGCCGTGCGCGAGCGACATGCCGAGGAGGGTGTCGCCGGGCTTGAGCACCGCCGTGTACACCGCCTGATTCGCCTGCGAGCCCGAATGCGGCTGCACGTTTGCCCAGGGCGCGCGGAACAGTTGCTTCGCGCGCTCGATGGCGATCGACTCGGCGATGTCGACGAACTCGCAGCCACCGTAATAGCGCTTGCCGGGATAGCCTTCTGCATACTTGTTGGTGAGCTGGCTGCCCTGTGCAAGCAGCACCGCGCGGCTGACGTAGTTCTCCGAGGCGATCAGCTCGACATGGTCTTCCTGGCGCTGGTTCTCGAGCCGGATCGCGTTCCACAGCTCGGGGTCGGACTGGGCGAGCAGATCAGGAGCGAGCATTTTTGTGCCGAGGAGGAAAGGCGGCGATTTTACCAGCCCCATCCGCCCGACCCCTAGATATGGGCCGCAAACCCCTGGCACCCGCTGTAAGTTGCGTTCGGGCGGCCTGCCTGCCTCAGACCTGCAGAGGCGGCAGGAGGTCCTGCGGCGTATCGATATCGCGGATGACGCCCGGGTCGCCCAGCGGGACCTTGACGATCAGATTCTCGTTCGCCGCGAGCAGCCTCTTGGCTCCTTCATCGCCGCGCAGGGCCACAAGATCATTGAAAAACCTCCCCGCGATACCGACCGGGTGGCCGCGGCGGCCGCGCCAGTAGGGCGCGGCGAGCGGCGCGCCGGCGGCGAGCGCGTCGCGCACGGCGGCGATCGAGCTGCGCCGGGTGAAGGGCATGTCGCCCAGTGCGACGAGGTATCCCGCGGTCTCGCCCGCGGCGCGCGCCGCGCAGGCGAGGCTCGCGCCCATGCCTTCGTCGGCGTTCTCGCAGACGGAGACCTTGCAGCCTTCCGCCTTCAAACTCCGCAGAAGTTCATTTTGATTCGGGCGAACAACCGCGACGACGGTCTCTATCTCGGCCTTCAGATGCCGGGCGGCCTGCACCGCAATCGCGACGCCATGGGGGAGCTCGTGGCGCAGCTTGTCGGAGCCGAACCGCTTCGCGGATCCCGCCGCGAGCAGCAGCCCGACGATGTATTTCAAGGAGTCTTGACTTCGCAGGCCGAGGGATCGAAGCGCGGCGCGGGCTTGGCCGCCCAGCTCGGCTCGCTCACGCCGTGGCGCACCGCCGTCATCTCGGCGAGGATCGCAACCGCGATCTCGGGCGGCGTCTTCGAGCCGATGTAGAGGCCGACCGGGCCGCGCAGGCGCGCGATCTCGTCCGCCGAGACGTCGAACTCGCGCAGGCGCTCGCGCCGCGCGTCGTTGTTCTTCTTCGAGCCGATGGCGCCGACGTAGAACGCGGCGGACTTGAGCGCCTCCATCAGCGCCAGGTCGTCGAGCTTCGGGTCGTGGGTGAGCGCAACGACCGCGCAATGGCCGTCGAGATTGAGCTCGCGCACCACATCGTCCGGCATGCCGCGGTTGAGCGGCACGCCCGGCACATCCCAGCCGTTGGCATACTCCTCGCGCGGGTCGATCACCGTGACGTGGTAGTCGAGCATGTGCGCCATCTCGGCAAGGTAACGCGTCAATTGCCCGGCGCCGATCAGCACCAGCCGCCAGCGCGGCCCGTGCACGCTGAACAGCGTGCGGCCGTCGAACTCGAGCACATCCTGCCAGCGTCCCGCCTCGAGCGAAGCGCGGCCGCTGTCCATGTCGAGCTTGCGGCGCACGAGCTGCTGACTCGAGACTTTTTCCAGCAATTCCCTTATCCGGCTTTCATCGGAAACCGGTTCCATTACGAGCTGGAGGGTGCCGCCGCAGGGCAGGCCCCAGCGGGTCGCTTCCTCGTTGGTGACGCCGTAGGTGACCAGCTGCGGTTTCTGCGCCGCGATGGATCTGCTTTTTATTTTTTCGATCAAATCATCTTCGACGCAGCCGCCGGAAACCGAGCCGACCACCTGGCCGTCGTCGCGGATCGCGACCATGGCGCCGACCGGGCGCGGCGCCGAGCCCCAGGTCTTGACGATGGTGCCCAGCGCCACGCGCCGCCCGGCCTTGCGCCAGTCTTCGGCGGTGCGAAGGACCTCGATATCAACGCTATCCATGGGCGAATTTTATCTCAACCCTGCAGCCCGCCCCGCCCGGGCCTTCGCCGATCTGCAGCGTGGCGCCGTGCGCCGCCGCGATTTCGCGCACGATGGCGAGCCCCAGGCCGCTGCCGGTGCCCGCGGTGCCCCGCACGCGGTAGAACCGCTCCACGACGCGCTCGCGCTCACCGGGCGGAATGCCGGGGCCGTCATCTTCGACCTCGATGAACGGCAGCCGTTCGCCAGCGCCTTCGCCACGCGCGCGCGTTCCCGTACGCACCGTGATGTGGCCGCCGCGCGGCAGATACTCGAGCGCGTTGTGCACCAGGTTACCGAGCGCTTCGCGCAGCAGGAGCACGTCGCCATGCACGCTGGCGGGCTCTAGCTCGAAACCCAGATCGAGATCACGATCCAGCGCGCGGTGTACCCATTCGTCGGCCGCGCCTTCGACGAGCTGCCTGAGATTGACCGGCGCCGGGGGCTCGACGCGGCCGCCGGGCTCCGCGCGGGCAAGGGCAAGCAGCTGGTTCGCAAGGCGCGCGGTGCGCACCGTGGCGCTGTGCACCTGCTCGACTTCGGCGCGCGCTGCGTCGGGAATCGCCTGCGCGAGGGCGAGCTCGGCGTGCGCCTGCAGCCCGGCGAGCGGCGTGCGCAGCTGGTGCGCGGCATTGGCGAGGAAGCGCTGCTGGTTGCGATGCGACTCCTCGACCTGGATGAGCAGCTGGTTCAGCGCGCCGATCAGGGGCTGGGTCTCCGCGGGCACCTGCGCCGTGCCGATCGGCCGCAGGTCGCGCACCGAGCGCTTGCGGATCTCGTCTGACAAGCGCTGCAATGGCGCCAGCCCGCGCGCGACGCCGAACCAGACGATGACCAGGGTGAGCACCGCGAGCAGCGCCTGCGGCAGCACGGCGCCGATCAGGATCTCGCGCACCAGCCGGTCGCGCTTGCGCATCGTTTCCGCCACGATGATCGTGCAAACCTGGCCCGCGCAAGGCGCCAGCAATGTCGCGGCGCGCACTTTGGCTCCCCGGTACGCCGCTTCGTAGAACATGCTGCTGTCCTGGGCGCGCTGGTTGGACGGCGGCAGCGGGATGCCGGCATCGCCGGCGATCGCTTTGCCCGAGGGATCGCGCACCACGTAGTAGATGGTGTCGTACTTGTCGGTACGCAGCACCTGCTCCGCGGCGCTCGGCAGGTCGACCGTGGTAATCCCGCCCGCGGTCCGGATGCGCTCGCCGAGCGCCAGGCCGGCGTCGATGAGCGAGGCGTCGTGCGCCTCGGTCGCCGGATCGAGCGCCAGGTAGTAGGCGGCGACCGAGCTCACTGCGAGGATCCCGGCCACCGGCAGGAGAAGCAGGCGCAGCAGGTGCCCGCGAAGACTCCGGTCTTTCATTGCCTGAATGATAGACCGCCAAGCCGCGCGCAGCCGCCGCAATATCAGGACGCCTTGAATTCCTCCAGCATGTAGCCGAAGCCGCGCACCGTGCGGATGCGGATGCCGGCGCGCTCGAGCTTGGAGCGCAGGCGCGAGATGTACACCTCGATCGCATTGGGCGAGAGCTCCTCGTCCCAGCCTGCCACCGCCTGAATGATGCTTTCCTTCGAGACGATCTTTTCCACCCTGCCGAGCAGCACTTCCAGCACCGCCCACTCGCGCGCTGCGAGCTCGAGCGGCTCGCCGCCCAGGTAAGCGCGGCGCGCCACGGTATCCAGCATCAGCGGGCCGTGCGTCACTTTCGGCCCGGTCTGCGCCTGCGAGCGGCGGATCAGGGCGCGAACGCGCGCGGTGAGCTCCGGCATGGCGAAGGGCTTCGCCATGTAATCGTCGGCGCCCAGATCGAGCCCGTGCACGCGGTCGCTCACGGTGTCGCGCGCCGTGAGCACCAGCACCGGCACGCGGTGCTCGGCGCCTCGCAACCGGCGCAGCGCCTCAAAACCGTCCATCCCCGGCAGGCCGATGTCGAGGATCACGAGGTCGAAGCGCTCCTGCCGGGCGGCCTCCACGGCCTGCTCGCCGCGCGAAGTGACGTCGACCGCGTAGCCCTCGGCCTCGAGGATGCGCGCCAGCCCGGAGGCGAGCGAAGGGTCGTCTTCTACGATGAGAATTCGCATGTCATGTCACCCGCACCTCATGTCGGCTCGTCGCGCGGCGCCGGAGAATCATGCGCCCTGCGATGCCGCAAGCCCGCAAGCATCACGTAGAGTACCGGCAGAACGTAAAGCACGAGGAGCGTCGCCGACACCAGCCCGCCGATCACCACGACTGCCAGCGGCTTCTGGGTCTCGGCGCCGATGCCGCGCGACAGCGCCATCGGCAACAGGCCCAGGGCGGCGAGCAGCGCCGTCATCAGCACGGTGCGCAGGCGCATGACGGCACCGCCGGTCACCGCTTCCTCCGGCGTCTTGCCGTGCTGGCGCAGGTCGTTGAACAGCGCCACCATCACGACGCCGTTCAAAACCGACTGGCCGAACAGCGCGATGAAGCCGATCGCCGCCGACACCGACAGGTAAATGCCGGTGATCCACAGCGCGAGAATGCCGCCGATAACCGAGAACGGGATGTTGGCGATGATGAGCAACGACGAGCGGAACGACTTGAAGGCGTCGAACAGCAGCAGGAAGATCACCAGTACCGAGATCGGCACGATCACCGACAACCGCGCCATGGCGCGCTCCTGGTTCTCGAACTCTCCGGACCAGGTAACGCCGTAGCCCTCGGACAGCTTGACGTTCGCCGCTACCCGGTCCTGCATCTCGGCCACCACGCCCCCCATGTCGCGGCCGCGGATGAAGACACCGATGGCGAGCACGCGCTTGCCGTTCTCGCGCGCGATATTCATCATGCCGCCCACGGTGCGGAAGTTCGCCAGGTCCGACAACGGAACATAGGCGCCGCCAGGCGTGGCGACCAGCAGGCCCTGCATGCGGGTGAGCGCGCGCTCGGGCTCTTCCAGCCGCACCGCGACCCCGAAGCGCTGCTCGCCCTCCCAGATCTGGGTCACCTGCTTGCCGCCGAGCGCGCTCTCGATCACGTCCTGGATGTCGGCGACGTTGAGGCCATAGCGGGCGGCGCGTGCCCGGTCGACCCGCACCTGGATCTGCGGCAGCTCGCCCAGCCGGTCGACGAATGCGCGCACCACGCCGGGCACCGTGCCGACCTGCTTCAGCACGGCGAGCGCCTCGCCGCGCAGGGAAGCTCGGCTCCATGCCCGGAATCTTCGAGATTTCGGCGTCCATCTCCTGCAGCAATCTTTGCTTGTCGACGCCGCGCTTCCATTCAGAGTCCGGCTTGAGGTCGACGAGAAACTCCGCCATGTTGATGAGCTTCGGGTCGGTGCCGTCCTCGGGGCGGCCCGACTTCGACGTGACGCTCTCCACCTCGGGGAATTTCCGGATCGCGGTTCGCACCCGGCGGCTGAGGTCCTGCGCCTCGGAGACGGAAACGCTGGTCGGGTAGGTGAGATTGATCCATACGGCGCCTTCGTTGAGTTCCGGCAGGAACTCCGTGCCGAGGCTCGGCACCAGCGCGAGGCTGCCGGCGAGCGCGGCGAGCGCCGCGCCGAGCACCGTCTTGCGGTGGCCGAGCGCCCAGGCGAGCGTGGGCTCGTACACGCGGCGCGCGGCGTGCACCAGGACGTTCTCCTTCTCCGGCAGGTTGCGCTTCAACATCACCGAGCACAGCAGGGGTACGAGCGTAAGCGACAGGATCAGCGCGCCGATCAGGGCCGAGACCACCGAGTACGCCATCGGCGCGAAGATGCGCCCCTCGTGCCGCTGCAGCGTGAAGATCGGGATGTGGGCGGCGATGATGATCAGCATCGAGAACAGCGTCGGCCGGCCGACTTCGACCGCCGCGTCGAGGATGAGGTGCTTGCGCCGGTCGTCGGACAGCTCTTTGTGGCCGTGGCTGGCGTCCGAGAGCTTCCTGAACACGTTCTCGACCACGATCACGGCGCCGTCGACGATGATGCCGAAGTCCATCGCGCCGAGCGACAGCAGGTTGGCCGGAATCCCGATGAAGCTCAGGCCGAGGAAGGTGGCGAGCAGCGCGAGCGGGATGGTCACCGCCACGATCGCCGCGGCGCGCAGGTTGCCGAGGAACATCCACAGCACGATCGATACCAGGAGCGCGCCTTCGAGCAGGTTGGTGAACACCGTGGTGAGCGTCTTGCCGATCAGCCAGGTGCGGTCGTAGATCGGCGCGATCTTCACGCCGCCCGGGAGCCCGGCGTCGTTGAGCGCATCGATCTTGGCGCGTACCAGCTTCAGCACCTCGGCCGGGTTCTCGCCGCGGCGCATCAGCACTACGCCAGTCACCACGTCGTCGTCGTCGTCCTGCCCCGCCACGCCCTGCCGCGGCACCGCGCCGATCGCGACGCGCGCCAGATGCTTAACCAGGATCGGCGTGCCGCCGCGCTCGGCGACCACCACGTTCTCGATATCCTCGGGCCCGGCGAACAGGCCGATGCCGCGGATCAGGTATTGCTGGCGGCCTTGCTCGACGTAGCTGCCGCCGGCGTTCGCGTTACCGCGCTGGATCGCCTGCGAGAGCTGCGTCAGGGTGACCTTGTAGTCGCGCAGCCGCGCCAGATCGGGCCGCACTTCGTATTGCTTGATCAGGCCGCCCAGGGTCACTACGTCCGCGACCCCTGGAACCAGCCGCAGCTGGCGCGACACGACCCAGTCCTGATAAGTGCGCAGCTCGCGCGGCGACGATCCTTCGCCCTTCATGCGATAGCGGTAGATTTCGCCGATAGCAGTAGAGAACGGCGCCAGCTCCGCCTGAACGCCGTCGGGCAGATCGACCTCGCGCAGCCGCTCCACCGCCTGCTGGCGCGCGAAGTAGCCATTGTAGCGATCGTCGAAAGTGATGATCACGAAGGACAGCCCGAACTGCGTGTGCGAGAACATGCGCACCGCGCCGGGCAGGCCCGAAAGCGCGACCTCGAGCGGAATGGTCACCTGCTTCTCGACCTCTTCCGCGGCGCGCCCGGGCTGCAGCGCGATCACCGTCACCTGCGTGTCCGTGACGTCGGGAAAAGCCTCGACCGGCAGATTCTTGAAAGCGAACGCCCCGGCGCCGACGAACAGCAGCACCGCCAGCACTACGAAAAGCGGCTGGTACAGCGCGAACGAGACTGTGCGCTTGATCATTGCCCGATCACGTCGTGCTCATCCCTAGTCCTTGGAGGCGAGGATCTTTTCCAGCAGCAGGTTGCCGTCGACGACGACCTTCTCGGCGGGCTCGAGGCCTGCGAGCACCACCTGCATGCCGTCGCTACCGGGCCCGAGCTTCACCGTGCGGCGCACGTAGCGACCCGCGCCGGCGTCGACGAACACGAAGTACTGCTCGCCGCGAAGGTAGACGGCGCGCGCCGGCACCAGCAGGCCTTTTGCCTCGGCCACCCTCAGCTCGGCGGTGACGAACATCTCGGCTTTCAACCGCGGGTCCGCGCTTTCCACGGCGCCGCGCACCTTCACCGTGCGGGTCTGCGGATCGACGAGGTCAGCGACGTGCAGGACCCGGCCGGCAACACGCTCTTCCCCCAGGGAAGAGGTGGCGAGCTGCATCTTGATGCCGCGCTTCAGCTCACCCAGATCCTTCTCCGAGACGTCGAGCACGAACCAGAGGTGCGACGGGTCCGAAACGACGAACAACGCCTTGTCGCCTTGCGTGTCGGGCCGCAGCTCCTGTCCCGGATTCAGGTTGCGCTCTACCACCACGCCGCCGATCGGGCTGCGCAGCGCGAGCTGCTGGTCGACCTGCTTCTCCTCCGTATTGGCGTCCCTGCCGTAGAGCTTGAGGCGCGCCAGCGTGCGCGAGCGCTCCGCCGCCGTGCGCGCCAGCTCGGCCTGCGCGCTCTGCAGATCCTTGGCCGGCGCCACGCCGGCTGTATGCAGCTCTTCGACCCGCGCGAGATTCTTCTGCGCCAGCGCATAGTCCTGCTCTGCCTTGCGCGCTTCGGACTGCGCCGTACCGAGCTCGGGCGCCGCCAGCACCGCGAGCGTCTGGCCCGGCTTCACGCGGTCTCCGGAGCGTGCCGCGATCGACACCACGCGGCCGGCGAACGGCGAAAATACGCGGACGGTCCTGTCCTCGTTCCAGACCAGCCGGCCGCTGAAGCGCAACAGCGCGTCGCGCCGCGGCTCGGCGCTCGCTGTTTGCAGCGCCGCGAGCTGCGGGCTCGAGGCCTCGAATATCACCATACCCTTCTCGACGCGCGGCGCCGCGGCGCCCTTGTCGCCGTTCTTCGAGCAGCCGGCGAGCGCGATAGCGCAAACGAGCAGGAGCGGGAAGCTTTTCATCTGGAAGTTTTCTGCATCAGCGACTCGGCGGTGCTTGCGCTGGAGCGCCACGCCGCCAGCGCCTTCGCATAGTCGGCGCGCGCCGCGACCGATTCGAGCTGCACGGCGCGCAGGGTGCGGCGCGCGTCGAGCACCTCGAGCACCGATATGGCACCGCGCTGGAAAGCGAATTCCGCCGCCTGGGCGCTGCGCCCTGCGGCCGCGAGCAGCGAGCCCTCGTAACGCTGGACGCGCTCGGCGGCGGCATTGAGGTCGCCCGCCGCCCTGCGCAGCTCGGTCGCGGCGACGGCGCGCGAGCGCGCCACGGCGTCGAGCGCGGCGTAGCGGTCGACCTCGGCCTTCTGGATGTCCCCGGAATAGTCATAGCCGGTAAACAGCGGGATCGAGACTCCGAAGCCGACCGAGTTGGTCGGCAAGGTCCCGGGAAAGCGCTCGTACTGCGCGCCGAAGGTGACGTCGCGCGTGCGCTGCGCCTTGGCCAGGTCGCGCAGCTTCTCGGCGGCTTCGACCCGCGCCTTGGCGGCGAGCACATCGGGGCGTGTCTCGATCGCCTCCTCGACGGCGGCAGCGTCCGCCTGCTCCGGCGCCGGCCAGGCGTCGGTCGCCTGCAGCTCGTACGCCGCGCGCTCGGCCCCGATCATGTAGCCGAGGGCGAGCCGGGCGCGCATCAGCTCGGTCTGGGCCCCACGAGCGTCGTTTTGCGCGCGCTCGTAATCGACCTGCACCTTGGCGACGTCCGCGGGCGCCAGGTCGCCGGCCTTGAGCCGGGCCTGCGCCGCCGACAGCGTGCGCGAGAAAAGCTCCGCCGATTCGGCAAGAACGGAGACCTTTTCCTGCGCCTGCTTCAGGTCGTAGTAAGCACCGCGCAGCGCCGCGAGCTGCTGGCGCAGCACGTCGAGCGAGTCGTTCTGCGCTGCGCGCTGCAACCCGGAAGCGGCGTCGAGCCGCAGATCGCGCTTGTCGCCGCGCTCGAACGGCTGGTCGACGCGAAACACCGTATCGACGCGCTTCTGGTCGAGGCCACCGCCGCCGATCCCTGGATTGGAACTGAAGCTCGAGCTGTTGACGGAAAACGTGGCGTTCGGGCGCGCCCCGGCGATCAGCTGCTGCGCCTCCGCGACCGCGATCGCGCGCCGCGTCGCCTGCAGCTCGCGGTTATTCGCCACGAGCAGCGCCTCGGCCTCGGCGAGCGTGAGCGCGCACGCGGGCTGCGCCACGAGCGTCACAACCATGACCGCAAAGAAGCAAATGCGCTGTTTCAAGGTGCCCCCTTACCCGGACGCGACGATACGGGCAGCCATTGTCCCTCTCCTTGCAAAAAGCTTTCTTTGCGCTTACGCTGCACTGCAATATTGCGGCAGGACAAGCGCTTGGCTACGATTGCGCTCCCCGCCGGATCGGCAATTTTTCGCAGATTCCGCCCGAACAAGGAGAGTGCATGCCCGTCAAGGTCTCGATGAAGGTGAACGGCAAACCCGCCTCCGCCGAGCTCGAGGAGCGCACCCTCCTCGTCACTTTCATCCGGGAGCATCTGCGCCTCACCGGCACCCACGTCGGCTGCGACACGGCGCAATGCGGCGCCTGCACTGTCCTGATGAACGGAAAAGCGATCAAGAGCTGCTCGATCGTCGCCATGCAGGCCGAGGGCACCGACATCCAGACTATCGAGGGGGTGGCGAAGCCGGACGGGACGCTGCATCCGATGCAGGCGGCATTCAAGGAAAACCATGGACTGCAATGCGGCTTCTGCACGCCGGGAATGGTGATGAACGCGCTCGACTTCGCGAAGAGCCATCCCAATCCCACCGAGCAGGAAGTGCGCGAGAGCCTGGAAGGCAATCTGTGCCGCTGCACCGGGTATCACAACATCGTGAAAAGCATCATGGCCGGCGCGCGCGCCATGGCCGCCGCCAAGTAGCTGGAGAGACTCGATGCACGCATTTCAGTACCACAGACCCTCGAGCGTGAAGGACGCCCTCGGTCTCGGCGCGCAGAAGCCCGAAGCCCGCTATCTCGCCGGCGGGCAGAGCCTGGTGCAGGCGATGAAGCTGCGCCTGTCATCGCCCTCCGATCTCATCGACCTCAATGGCCTCGGCGACCTGAAGACGCTGAGGGCCGGAAGCGCCTCGGTGACGATCGGCGCGATGGTGCGCCATGCCGAAGTCGCCGCCTCGAGCAGCGTGAAAAAGGCGATTCCGGCGCTCGCCGCGCTCGCCGCCATGATCGGCGACCGGCAGGTCAGGCACATGGGCACCATCGGCGGATCATTGGCGAACAACGATCCGGCGGCGGACTATCCCGCGGCCGTGCTCGGCCTGGGCGCCGCCATCGTCACGAACCAGCGCAAGATCGAGGCCGACAAGTTCTTTAAAGGCCTGTACGAGACGGCGCTCGAGCCGGGCGAGCTGATTACTTCGGTGTCCTTTCCCGTGCCGAGGCGCGCCGCATACATGAAGTTCAAGAACCCGGCTTCGCGCTTCGCAATCGTCGGCGTTTTCGTCGCCGATTTCGGCGGCAGCGTGCGAGTCGGAGTCACAGGCGCGGGACCAAGTGCTTTCCGCCAGACGGATATGGAAAAAGCGCTCGCCGCGAAGTTTGCCCCGGAGTCCGTGGCAAACATCAAGGTCAAGCCCGACGGCCTGAACAACGACCTGCACGCGAGCCCCGAATACCGCGCGCACCTGGTCAGCGTCATGGCGAAGCGTGCCGTGGAGGCGGCGTTGAAGTAGCCCCTATTCCGTGGAGGAGGAGGGGAAGGCCCGCCGTCCGGAAAATGCGGCGGGCCTTTTTTTATCGCATAAAATGGTCGCTTTCCCCCGCCTGCCATGCCACGCGCGCTGCCCAAGTCCATCGACGACACCCAAACGCTGCTGGCGTCGGGCGACTACGTAGGCGACCGCAGCCTCGCGACCTCTCTTTTCCTTTCGCTCGCCATGCGGCGGCCGCTGTTCCTCGAGGGCGAGGCCGGCGTCGGCAAGACCGAGATCGCGAAGGTCATCGCCCAGGGGCTCGGCCGGGAGCTGATCCGGCTGCAGTGCTACGAAGGTCTCGACATCGCGCAGGCCGCCTACGAATGGAACTACTCGCGGCAAATGATCGAGATCCGGCTGGCCGAAGCGGCCGGAGAGAAGAACAAGGACCGGCTCGGCGCGGATATCTATTCGGAGAGATTCCTGGTGAAGCGGGCTTTGGTGAAGGCGCTCGAGGGGAATTCGCCGGTGCTGCTGATCGACGAGCTCGATCGCACCGACGAGCCCTTCGAGGCCTACCTGCTGGAGGTGCTCTCGGACTGGCAGATCACGATCCCCGAAATCGGCACCTTGCGCGCCGCCGAGCCGCCGATCGTCGTCATCACCTCAAACCGCACGCGCGAGATCCACGATGCGGTGAAGCGGCGCTGCTTCTACCACTGGGTCGACTATCCCGACGCGCGGCGCGAGCTCGAGATCCTGCATCGCAAGGCGCCGCGCGCCGCCGCCTCGCTGTCGCGCGAGGTGGTCGCCTTCGTGCAGCGGCTGCGCAAGATGGAGCTCTTCAAGCTCCCCGGGGTCGCCGAGACCATCGACTGGGCGAACTGCCTGGTGGCGCTCGACCGCGTCGCCCTCGATCCGGACACCGTCAACAATACCCTTGGCGTGCTGCTCAAGTATCGCGACGACCTGGAGCGGATCGCCGGGGACGAAGCCGTGCGCCTCACGGCCGAAGCAAAAGCGGCCGCGTAACAAATGGGCGCGACGTCGTTCCTGCGCAGGCTGCTCGGCGGCCGCCCAGAAGGCATCGAGCGGCGCACGCGCGACCTGGTGGCGCTGTGCGAGGCGCTGCTCGCCGAGCGTGTCGAGTTCGCCGGCGCCGCGCTGGCGCGCGACGCGCTGCTCGCGTACCAACAACTCGACGCGCGCTGTCGCGAGGAATTCTTCGACGTGCTGGCGCGCGCCTATTCGCCGGCGCCCGAAGCCGTCGGCGCGGCCGCGGATGCCTATCGGGCCGATCCCTCGCCCGACAACCTGATCCGCCTGCAGGAAACCGTCGAGCCGGCGCGGCAGGAGCTGTTCCGCCGCCTCAACATGGCGCCCGGCGGCACCGCCGCGCTGGTGGAAATGCGAAGGCTGCTGCTGAACAGCCTGCAGGAAAAGCCGCAGTGGCGCGCGCTCGAGGCCGACCTGCTGCATCTGCTGCGCTCCTGGTTCAACCGCGGCTTTCTGCGCCTGGAGCGCATCGACTGGCGCACCCCGGCGATCGTGCTGGAAAAACTGATCCAGTACGAGGCCGTGCATGCGGTCCAGGGCTGGCGCGACCTGCGCCGGCGCCTCGAGGCGGACCGGCGCTGCTTCGCGTTCTTCCATCCGCAGCTTGCCGACGAGCCGCTCATCTTCATCGAGGTAGCGCTGACCCGCGGCATGAGCGTGAACATACAGCCGCTGCTCGACATCCGCTCGCCGGTCGCCTCGGCGGCAGGCGCGGACTGCGCCATGTTCTACTCGATCACCAACTGCCAGAAGGGCCTGCGCGGCATCTCCTTCGGCAACCTGCTGATCAAGCAAGTTGCCGAGGATCTCAAGCGGGAATTCCCGCATCTGCGCAGGTTCGCGACCCTGTCGCCGGTGCCGGGCTTGCGGCGCTGGCTGGACGGCAATCGCGCGCGCCTCGCCGCCGGAGCCGAAGGCATCGAGCGGCTCGCCCTGCTCTCCCGGCTCGCCGATCCCGCGTGGCATCTGGGCGAGATCCCGGAAGCGCTCGAGCGGCTGCTGCTGCGCCTCTGCGCGCACTACCTCGTGCACGCCAAACAGGGCGAGGAGCCGGGCAAGGAGGCGCTGGAGCCGCGCGACCCGGTGGCGCGCTTCCATCTTGGCAACGGCGCCATGCTGGAGCGCATCAACTGGATGGGCGACACCTCGGAGCAAGGCATGGCGCGCTCGGCGGGGCTGATGGTCAACTACGTGTACTGGCTCGCAGAGGTCGAGCGCAATCACGCAAGGTACTTCCGCGAGCACCTGGTGGCGGCTTCGCCGCAGGTGGAAAAACTCGCGCGCGAAAGCCCGCTCGCGCCTTCTGAATGATTGCCGCGACAAGCGAAGGGCGCCTGGCCGAGAACGTCATGCATTTCGCGCGCCTGCTGCGCGCCGCCGGGCTGCGCATCGGCCCGGACCGGGTGCTCGACTGCGTGCGCGCGCTCGAGATCGCGGGCGCGCGCCAGTTTCCGCCGCGGCGCGAAGACTGGTACTGGACCATGTCGGCGGTGCTGCTCTCCCGGCAGGAGCAGCGGCCGATCTTCGACCAGGCATTCGGCATCTTCTGGCGCGATCCGAAGCTGTCCGAGAGGATGTTGCAGAGCCTCCTGCCGCAGGCCTACGGCCGCGCCGCCAAGCCCGAGGCGCAGCAGAGCCAGCGGCTGACCGATGCGCTGCTGCAGCAGCAGCGCGAGGCCCAGGAGCAGGGCGAGGAGCGTATCGAGCTCGAGGCGCGGCTCACGTTCTCCTCGCGCGAGGTGCTGCAGCGCATGGACTTCGACACCATGTCGGCCGCCGAGCTGGTGCAGGCGCGCCGGATGATCTCGCAGCTGCGCCTGCCGCTGCCGCTGCTTCGAACCAGAAGAAAGCAAATAAGTACCCAGGGAAAAACCATAAACCTGCGCGCGACGCTGCGTGAATCGCTGCGCGAAGGCGGCGAGGTGATCGCGCTAGTGCGCGCGGCGCCGCGCGAGCTGCATCCGCCGCTCGTCGCGCTGTGCGATATTTCCGGGTCGATGAATCCCTACTCCCGGATGTTCCTGCATTTCCTCCACGCCATCACCAACGACCGCGATCGCGTGTCGGTGTTCGTGTTCGGCACGCGGCTTACCAACATCACGCGCCAGCTGCGCCACCGCGACGTCGACGTCGCCATGGCCAAGGTGGCCGAGGCGATCCAGGATTGGTCCGGCGGCACTCGCATCGGCGCGTCGCTGCGCGAATTCAATTACCGCTGGGGGCGGCGCGTGCTCGGCCAGAACGCCTGCGTGCTGCTGGTCTCCGACGGCCTCGATCGCGAGGCCGGCGAGGGCCTCGGCGAGGAGATGGAGCGCCTCGCCAAGTCCTGCCGCAGGCTGATCTGGCTGAATCCGCTCCTGCGCTACGAGAAGTTCGAGGCGCGCCCTGCCGGAGTCCGCGCCATGCTGCCGCACGTGGATCTGTTCCTGCCGGTGCATAATCTGAAGACCCTTGTCGATCTGGCGAAAGCGCTGAGCAGCCAGCCCGCAGCAGCGAATCGGGAGAACCGTGCATGGAAATGACCGGCGAGCAGCTGATACCGGCCTCGCAGCAGGACACCTGGAATGCGCTCAACGACCCCGAGTTCCTGAAGGCCTGCGTGCCGGGCTGCGAGGCCGTCGAGCGCATCTCGGGGAATGATTTCCAGGTGCTGATGGTGGCGCGCGTCGGTCCGGTAAGCGCCAAGTTCAAGGGCAAGCTAAGCCTCTCCGACATCCAGCCGCCGAATTCGTACTCGATCGCCTTCGAGGGCCAGGGCGGCGCGGCCGGGTTTGCGAAGGGCAGTGCCCGCGTGAGGCTATCTTCAGAGAACTCTTCTACGAGGCGGCCAACGTGGGAGGCAAGCTGGCCCAGATCGGCTCGCGCCTGGTGGATGCCGCGGCGAAAAAAGTCGCGGATGATTTCTTCAAGAACTTCAATAAGAAATTGTCTTCAGAAGCAGGCGGCCCACCTCACGAGGAGCCCCACGCCGAACCCGTGCCGCGCGATCCGGAGCTGCCTGCGGTTTCCGGCGCCACGCTCGGATTCCTCGCGGCCGGCGCGCTGCTGATCTACCTGCTTTCGCTGATCGTGCTGTTCGATTGATGGCCGAGCTGCTTTTCCGCGACGACGCCCACCTGACCTCGTGCGAGGCGACGGTCGTTGGCAGCCCGCCCGTCGGCCGCCGCCCACCTTCCGTCGGCGGGCGCCGGAACAGGAAATTGTTCCTCTCTGACGCTTCCTCACCTCCCTACCATGTGACCGTCGCTTTACCGGCGAGGCTCCAATGGAAGGCATGGCGATTTCGGCGATGAAGGGGACCCGGCAAACGCAGCCGGGCGAGCGCATGCTCGCAGAGCGCGACGCGGCGGCGATCCTCTACGCCGAGCTGCGCAATTTCACCCGCTTGTCCGAGATGCTCGACCCCGAGCGGGTTCTGCAGCTGGCAAGCGCCTTCTTTTCCCTCGCCGCGGCCGCGGTCAAGGCGCATAGCGGCGAGGTATTCTCGCTGCAAAACGACGCCCTGGTGGCGGCGTTCCGCACCGGCAAGCCGGCGCAGTCCGCCGGGCATGCAATCCAAGCGGCGCAGGCGCTGCTGCGCGATTTCAGCCCTGTGGGCGAACGCTGGCAGAGCGACTTCGGCTTCCCCGCGACGCTTTCCGCGGGCGTGCACCTCGGCGAGACTATCTTCGGCATGGCCGGTCCCCAGGGTGACGAACAGTACGTTGCCTTCGGTGACAGCGTGAGCATCGCGGAGCGGCTGGTGCACCGTGCGCGCGCCGGGGAGATCGTGCTGTCCGCGGAAGTCGCGAAGTCGATCGGTGCCGCGGCCACTGTCGGCTTGGGCGCCAAGCTGCTGCCGCCGCTCGATCTCGGTCGCCGCCCGGCGTTGCCGATCTACGGCATCCTGCTGGAAACTCGCCTGGATTTCACCTGAATTAGTTCAGAAACCCGCGGCTTCGCGCATTGCCGCAGCAAGCGACTCCGGCGCGTGTGCGCCGGAAACGCCGAGCCTGCGATCGAAGATGAAGGTTGGAACGGCCGAAATGCCGAGCCCGCGTACCTCCTCCTCCAGCGCGGCCAGCCGCTTGCCGTCGGCCGACTCCGGCCAGTTCGCCACGCCATAGCGTTCGGCGATCGCAGCGAGCACTGCGGCGTCGCCGATATCCTGCGCCTCCTCGAAATAGGCGCGAAACAGCGCGTCGACAACCGGCGCCGCCAGACCCTGCTCCTGGGCAAGCTGGATCAGGCGGTGCGCCGCAACGGTATTGGGCGTGCGTTGCATGCGCTCGAATGCAAAGGCGATCCCTTCGCGCCGCCCTTCCGCCGCGACGCGTGCGTCGAGCTCGCGGCCGCGCTCGACCGAGCCGAACTTCGCCTTGCGATACTCTGCACGCGGCATTCCCTCGGGCGGCATGTCGGGATTAAGCTGGAACGGCAGCCAGTGGATCCGCGCATCGACGTCGTTTTTCAGCAGGGCGAGCGCCTTCTCGAGCCGGCGCTTGCCGATGTAGCACCAGGGGCAGATGACGTCGGAAGCGACTTCGACGGTCAGGGCTTTTGCCATCGCTAGTTTTTCTTCGCGGGAATGGTCCAGAAGTAGATCGTGCGGCCACCGAGCTCGACCTGCTTCTCCGGCAGCCATTCCGCCATATCGAACTGGTGCGAGACGATGCGCGTGCCGGGCTTGAGCTCGTTCCAGAGCCGCGGCCGCAGCTTCACGTTCAGGTCCGGCAGCAGGTAGAGCGTCACCACCGTCGCCTCGCGGAAGTTCGCTTCAAACAGGTCCTCCTGCCGGAACTTCACGAGGTTCGCGACGCCCGCCTTCCTTGCGTTGGCATTGGCCTCGCGGATGCGCTCCGGATCGATGTCGATGCCGACGGCGCGGATGCCATACTTCTTGGCGGCGGTCACTGCGATCCGGCCGTCGCCCGAGCCAAGGTCGTAGAGCACGTCGCCTTTCTTCACGTCGGCGAGCCTGAGCATCTCCTCGACTACCTCCGGCGGTGTCGGGACGTAGATGACGTCCGGGGCACGGGAGGCGGTTTTCGCTTCCTGCGCCGAGGCCGGGGGAACGCCCAGAAGCAGGACGGAAAAAATGCAGATCAATGCTCGCATGAAAAATCTCCTTTCAGAATTCCTCAGTCGCCGGCGATCGTCATGTTCTCGACCAGAATCGAACCGGTCGAGCGCCCGCTCCGCGTCAGGACGTCGCTGCCGATGGCGACGATGCCCTTGAAAATGTCACGCAGATTGCCTGCGATGGTGATCTCCTCGACCGGGAACCGGATCTGGCCGCCTTCCACCCAGTAGCCCGCCGCGCCGCGCGAGTAGTCGCCGGTCACGAGATTCACGCCCTGCCCGAGGAGCTCGGTGACCAGAAGCCCGCGATCCAGCTTGCGCAGCATGCCGGCGAAATCCGGCCCCGGGGAATGAACCAGCAGATTGTGGTGGCCGCCGGCGTTGCCGGTGCTTTGCATGCCGAGCTTGCGCGCCGCGTAGCTGCCGAGAAAATAGCCTTCGAGCACACCGCCGCGCACCACCAGGCGCTCGCGGGTCGCCACACCCTCCTCGTCGAAGGGCGTGCTGGCGGACCCTTGCCGCTCGAGCGGCTTCTCCTCGATGCGCACCAGAGGCGAGAACACCTGCTTGCCGAGGCTGTCGAGCAGGAAAGAAGTCTTGCGGTAGAGATTGCCGCCGCTCACCGCCGAGAGGAAATGGCCGAGGAGATGGATCGCCACCGGCGCTTCGAACAGCACCGGCGCGCGGCAGGTCGCGATCTTGCGCGCACCGAGGCGCGCCAGCGCGCGCTGCCCCGCGTAGCGGCCGAGCGCAGCCGGATCGGCGATTTTCGCCGGCACGCGCGAGGCGCTGAACCAGTCGTCGCGCTGCATCAGGCCCTGGTCCTCGGCGATCACCGAGCACGACAGATAGTGGCGGGAGCCCTGGTAGCCGCCCATGAAGCCGAGGCTGTTGGCGAGCACGAACTGCGAGTGCTGCGCGGAAACCGTGGCGCCCTCCGAATTGCGGATCTTCTTGGATTCCGCAAAGGCCGCCGCTTCGCAGCGCCGCGTGAGCTCGATGGCGTCCTCGGTGGCGAGCGCCCAGGGATGGTATAGGTCCAGGTCGGGCTGTTCGACCGCGAGCAGCTCGGGCTCGGGCAGGCCGGCGCAGTCATCCTCGGCTGTGTGGCGCGCGATCGCCGCCGCCGCGTCGACCGTCTGCTCGAGCGCGGTGCGCGAGAAGTCCGAAGTGCTGGCATGGCCGCGGCGCAGCTTTGGGCGCTCGCCGAAATACACCGAGACGCCAACGCTGCGGTCGCGGTTGTGCTCCACGACATCGGGCAGGCCCATGCGCACCGTAACCGTGAGCCCGTAGCCCTCCGAAACGTCGCAGTCGCAGCCGCTCGCGCCCGCGCGCCGCGCGCGGTCGAGCACCGCCTGCGCCAGCTCGCGCTGCTTTTGCTGCGTGCAGCCGAAGCCGTGCCGCCCCGAGGAAGGCTGCGGGGCGGAAAGCGGGACGGACTGATGGAACGGCGTGTGGGCCGACTTCGACTGAAACCTCGGCATGCCGCGCTATGATACAGCGCGATGCAGGACGAAATCGTCAGCAAAACGAAACGCAAACGGGAAATGCATGCGTTGCAGGCGCTGGGCGCGGCGCTGGTTGCGCTCCCGGAGTCGCAGCTCGGCGAGCTTTCCCTGGAAAGCAATCTTTACGAGGCCGTCATCGCGGCAAAACGCATGAAAAGCCATGAGGCGAAGCGCCGCCAGATGCAATACATCGGGCGCCTGATGCGCGGGGTCGACGCCGAGCCGATCCGCGAGCGGCTTGCAGCCATCGAGGGGCATTCGGCCCGGGCGACCGCGCAGCACCGGCGTCTCGAAGCCTTGCGCGAGCGCCTCCTCGCCGACGACGAGGCGCTCACCGAGTTTGCGGCGGCCCTCCCAGGCGCCGACCTGCAGGCATTGCGCGCGCTGCTCAGGAATGCCAGGAAGGAAATGAAGGAAGGCAAGCCGCCGCGCGCTTACCGGGAAGTATTTCGATTCCTGAAAGAATCGTCCAAATAGCGTGACAGACGAACTCCTGGTAGGGCTGGTATCGATCAGCGACCGGGCCTCGGCCGGCGTATACAAGGATGAAGGCATCCCCGCGCTCAAGGAGTGGCTCGGCTCGGCGATCGCCTCGCCCGCCTGGCGCGACGAGACGCGACTCATCGCGGACGAGCAGGCCGTCATTGAATCAACCTTGAGAGAGCTGGTGGATGGAAAGCACTGTCACCTCGTCCTCACCACGGGCGGCACCGGGCCGGCGCCGCGCGATGTCACCCCCGAAGCGACGCTCGCGGTGGCCGACAAAGTGATGCCGGGCTTCGGCGAGCAAATGCGCGCGGTAAGCTTGAAATACGTGCCGACCGCCGTTCTTTCGCGCCAGGTAGCCGTGGTGCGCAAGCACGCCCTCATCATCAATCTTCCAGGGCAGCCAAAAGCCATCCGCGAGACGCTGGACGGAGTCTTTGCAGCGGTTCCCTACTGCATCGACCTCATCGGCGGCCCCTATATCGAGACCAACGAGGCGGTAGTGAAAGCCTTCCGCCCGAAGTCCGCGCTACGCAAGAAGTAGCTTCGCGGTCAAGCCGCAGGGCGCTGAATGCGGAACCAGGCGGCGTAGAGGGCGGGCACGAAAAGCACGGTGAGGATGGTGGCGATGATCAAGCCGCCCATGATGGCGAACGCCATCGGTCCCCACAGCACGCTGCGTGTCAGCGGGATCATGGCGAGCACTGCTGCGGCGGCGGTCAGAACGATGGGCCGGAAGCGGCGCACCGTCGCCTCGCGGATCGCGGTCCAGGAGTCGGAGCCGGCACGAATGTCCTGCTCGATCTGGTCGACCAGGATCACCGTGTTGCGCATGATCATCCCGGCCAGCGCGATGGTGCCGAGCATGGCGACAAAGCCGAACGGCTGGCGGAACACGAGCAGCGCGAAGGCGACGCCCACGATGCCGAGCGGCGCCGTGAGCACCACCATGAAGGTGCGCGAGAAGCTTTTCAGCTGCAGCATCAGCATGCCAAGCACCACCGCGGCGGCGAGCGGCAGCCC
>WNGH01000432.1_pt1 | contig 35701 bp, 47 predicted proteins | sample 5400631 | NCBI WGS metagenome assembly WNGH01 (sample SAMN13153373, study PRJNA577476) | soil metagenome | isolation source: 115 cm soil or saprolite under Garry oak tree replicate 1 | place: USA:California | collected 2016-06-15 | reverse complement strand
TGGTGATGCCGGGGGACAACACGAAGATGACGATCGAGCTGATCACGCCGATTGCGATGGAGGAGCAGCTGCGGTTCGCGATCCGCGAAGGCGGCCGCACGGTGGGCGCCGGCGTGGTCACGAAAATCCTGAAGTAAGAGACGGAGCAACTATGGCTGGCAGAATCCGCATTCGTCTCAAAGCGTTCGACCACGCGCTGATCGACCAGGCCGCGGCCGACATCGTGCGCACCGCTGAGAAGACGGGCGCGCAGGTTTCGGGGCCGATCCCGCTGCCGACCAAACGGCAGCTGTGGACCGTGCTTCGCAGCCCGCACATCGACAAGAAGAGCCGCGAGCAGTTCGAGCTGAAGACGCACAAGCGGCTGATCGACATCCTCGATTCGCGCTCGCAGACGATCGACGCGCTGACCAAGCTCGATCTGCCGGCCGGCGTGGACGTGGAGATCAAGGTCCAGTAGCGCCATGACCGGCCCAATGACGGGATTGATAGGCAGGAAGCTCGGCATGACGCGCGTGTTCGACGCCGAGGGTGCGCACGTGCCCGTCACGGTGATCGAAGCGGGCCCGTGCCCGGTGGTGCAGGTCGCAGGCACCCGTATCCAGCTCGGCTTCGGCACGAGGAAGCCGAAGCGCACGGCCAAGGCCATTGCGGGCCACGTGAAGAAGGCCGGCCTCGAGACGGCGCCGCACGTGCTGCAGAGTTTCGTGCTCGCGTCGGAGGGTGAGCCGCCCAAGCCGGGCGAGAGCGTGACGGTGGCGATCTTCGCCGAAGGCGACCGCGTGAAGATCACGGGCGTGACCAAGGGCCGCGGTTTCCAGGGGGTGGTGCACCGCCATCACTTCGGCGGCGGCCCCGAGACCCACGGCAACACCCGGCACCGCAAGCCCGGGTCAATCGCTCCGGGCACTGACCCGTCCCGGATTATCAAAGGAAAGCGGATGCCGGGTCATATGGGGGCGCGCCGCTTCACGGAGCTGGGCCTCCGGGTGGTGAAGGTGGATGCCGAGCGCAACCTGCTGTTCGTGCGTGGCTCGGTGCCCGGCCCGTGCAACGGGCTCGTCACGGTGCGCAAGCAGGGAGGCCGAAGCCGCCATGATTGAGGCGCCGCATTACTCAGCGACCGGCACAAAGAAGAAGGCCGTGCGTCTGCCCGCTGCGCTGTTCGACGGCACGGTGAACGAGCACCTGCTGCACCGCGCGGTGATCACCTATCTCGCGAACCAGCGTCAGGGGACGCACGATACGCGCACGCGGAGCGAGGTCTCGGGCGGGAACCAGAAGCCGTGGCGCCAGAAGGGCACCGGCCGGGCGCGGCAGGGCTCGACCCGCGCGCCGCACTGGCGCCACGGCGGCATCGTGTTCGGCCCGCACCCGCGCAGCTACCGCCTGGGCATCCCCAAGAAGATGCGCCAGCTCGCGAAGAAATCGGCCCTGAACGCCCGGGCGCGCGAGGGCGCGCTGTTCGTGGTGGACGCGCTCGAGTACGAGAAGCCGAAGACCAAGACGTTGGCGGAGCTGCTCGCCAAGCTGGGCGTGGCGGAGAAGAAAGTGCTGGTGGTGACGGCGGGGGCGGCGCACGCACACAACGTCTACCTGTCGGGTCGCAACCTGCCGAAGGTGCACGTGATGCGGTTCGCCGACGCCACCGCGTACGAGATCCTGTGGGCGGATGCGGTGGTCGCCGAGCTGCCGGCGCTGGGCGCCGCGACCGAGAAGGCGGAGACCGAAGATGCCTGAGCAGCACCACTTGATCGTCGGGCCGGTGATCACCGAGAAATCGTCGGCGGCGTTTCAGGCCCGCAAGGAATACGCGTTTCGCGTGCAGGCGCAAGCCACCAAGCCGCAGATCCGCGCGGCCATCGAGGCGCTGTTCGACGTGACCGTGACGGACGTGCGGACGCTGGTGATGCGCGCCAAGCGGAAGAGCTACGGCCGCTACGTGGGCCGCCGGCCGGCGTGGAAGAAGGCGATCGTCACCCTCAAAGAGGGCGACGCGATCCAGGTATTCGAGGGCTGACATGGGCATTCGACAGTTCAAGCCGGTCACGCCGGCGACGCGGTTCCGCTCGGTGTCGGACTTCGGGGAGATCACGAAAACGACTCCCGAGAAATCGCTGCTCGAGCCGAAGCGTGGCACCGGCGGCCGCAACAACAAGGGCCACATCACGGCACGGTATCGGGGCGGCGGCCACAAGCGGCAGTATCGCCGCATCGACTTCCGGCGCGAGAAGTTCGGCGTGCCGGCCAAGGTGGCGGCGATCGAATACGACCCGAACCGGACGGCGCGCATCGCGCTGCTGTTCTACGCGGACGGCGAGAAGCGTTATATCCTCGCCCCCAAGGGTCTCGCCGTCGGCGACACGGTCGTCTCGGGGCCGGGCGCCGACATCCGCGTCGGCAACACCATGCCGCTGTTCGAGATCCCGCTCGGCACCACGGTGCACAGCGTGGAGCTCAAGATCGGGCGCGGCGGCCAGCTGGCCCGCTCGGCGGGCACGGGCGTGCAGGTGGTGGCCAAGGAAGGCAACTACGTCACGCTGCGGCTCCGCTCCACGGAGATGCGCATGGTGCGCGGCGAGTGCCTCGCCACGATCGGCGAAGTATCGAACGCCGAGCACGAGCTCTTGTCGATCGGCAAGGCGGGCAAGAGCCGCTGGCTGGGGCGCATGCCCCGCGTGCGCGGCGTGGCGATGAACCCCGTCGACCACCCGTTGGGCGGCGGCGAAGGCAAGACATCGGGCGGCCGGCCGCCCACGAATCCATGGGGCAAGGTCGAAGGGAAGAAGACGCGGCACAAGAAGAAGCCGTCGACCAAGCTCATCGTGCGCGGACGTAAGCGCGGGAAGGCGACGCAATAATGGGGCGCAGCGTGAAGAAGGGGCCGTACGTCGAGCCGTCGTTGCTCGTGAAGATCCAGGCCCTGAACGACAAGAACGAGAAGAAGGTCTTCAAGACCTGGTCGCGGCGCTCCACGATCACGCCCGACTTCGTGGGCCACACGCTCGCGGTGCACAACGGGAACAAGTTCATCCCCGTGTACATCACCGAGAACATGGTGGGCCACAAGCTCGGTGAGTTCGCGGCGACGCGGCTGTTCCGCGGCCACTCGGCCAAGGGCTCGGCGCAAGAGCGCGAAGAGGCGGCGGCCGCCGAAGCGCCGCCGAAGGCATAGCGCATGGAAGCCCGGGCGATCCAGCGGACCGTGCGCCAGTCGGCGCGTAAGATGCGCCTCGTGATCGATCAGATCCGCGGTCGGGCGGTGCCGGAGGCGTACGCCATTCTCCGGTTCTCGAAGAAGCTCGCCGCGAAGCAGATCCACAAGGTGCTCAAGTCGGCGGTGGCGAACGCCGAGCAGCGGGCGCAGCGCGAGAACGCGGCGCTCGACGTGGACGCCCTGCGGGTCAAGTACGCGGTCGTGAACGAAGGGCCGACCCTGAAGCGGTTCACGCCGGCGGCGATGGGCCGGGCCACGCCGATCTTGAAGCGCACCAGCCACGTGGAAATCCACGTGGAGGCCGCGGCCGAGACGCGCGCGCCCAAAGCCGCGCCCGCGAAGCCGGCGGATGCGAAAGCGGAGGGCATAGCCCGGCCCGTAAAGGCCGGAGGGGCCGGGAAAGCGAAGGGCAAGCGTCCCAAGGCCAACAAGGCGGGCACGTCTAAGAAGAAGAAAGAGAGCAGATAAGTGGGCCAGAAAGTACATCCCTACGGGTTCCGGCTCGGGATCATCAAGCCGTGGCGCTCGCGCTACTACGCGCGGCGCGACTTCCCCGAGCTCCTGAAAGAAGACGAGCTGATCCGGAAGTACCTGAAGACCAGGCTCAGCCACGCGGCCATCGCCGATGTGCACATCGAGCGCAAACCGGGCAAGGTCACGGTGACCGTGCACACGGGGCGCCCGGGGGTGGTCATCGGCAAGCGCGGCGCCGAGGTGGACAAGCTGCGCGACGAGCTGGCCCAGCTCACGGGCAAGGAAGTCGGCATCAACGTCGAGGAGATCAAGCGGCCGGAGCTCGACGCCCAGCTCGTCGCGGACTCGGTGGCGCATCAGCTCACGCAGCGCATCTCGTTCCGGCGCGCCATGAAGCGCGCCGTCCAGAGCGCCATGCGCATGGGCGCCCAGGGGATCAAGATCAAGACCGCCGGCCGGTTGGGGGGTGCGGAGATCGCGCGCACCGAGGGCTATCACGAAGGACGGGTGCCGTTGCACACACTGCGCGCCGACATCGACTACGCGACCTCGACGGCGAAGACGACGTATGGCACGATCGGCGTGAAGGTGTGGATCTTCACGCGCGAGATGACCGAGGAGCTCTCGGGCCGCACGTACTCGACGGGGGTCTGACGGGATGCTGGCACCGAAGCGCGTCAAGTTCCGCAAGCGGTTCAAGGGCCGCACCAAGGGGATGGCCACGCGCGGCAACACGGTCGCGTTCGGCCACTACGGTCTCATGGCGCTCGAGCCCGGGTGGATCACCAACCGGCAGATCGAGGCGTCGCGCGTGGCATTGACGCGCGAGATGAAGCGTGGCGGCAAGGTGTGGATCCGGCTGTTCCCCGACAAGCCGATCACCAAGAAGCCGGCGGAGACGCGCATGGGGAAGGGCAAGGGCAATCCGGAAGGCTGGGTCGCCGTGGTGAAGCCCGGGCGGGTGATGTTCGAGCTCGAAGGGATCGCCGAAGACCTGGCGCGGAAGGCGCTCGATCTGGCGGCGGCCAAGCTGCCGATCAAGTCCAAGTTCGTGAAGCGGGAGGAGCGCTAGGATGGCGCGCAAGAAGCCCGAGGCCCTGCGGGAGATGAAGGACGAGGAGCTGGAGCAGCAGCTCGCGGTGCTCACGGAGGAACGGTTCCGCCTCGGATTCCGGCGGGCCACCGAGGCGATCGAGAATCCGCTGCAGCTGCGCGCCATCCGTCGCGAGATCGCGCGCATCAAGACCATTCTGGCGGAGAGGAAGCGGGCATGAGGGGCCGACGCAAGGTTCGCACGGGCGTGGTGGTGGGCGACAAGATGCAGAAGACCGTCACGGTCTCGCTCACGCGCCGTTTCGCCCACGGGTTCTACGGCAAGCAGGTGGTCCGGACCAAGCAGGTGGCGGCCCACAACGAGACCGATGCGAAGGCGGGCGACACGGTGCGGATCGTCGAGACCCGCCCCCTGTCGAAGACCAAGCGCTGGCGCGTGGTCGAAGTCGTCGAGCGCGCGAAGTAGTGGCGGAGGAGGGGGACCGTGGTGCAGCAGGAGTCGATACTCAAGATCGCGGACAACTCGGGCGCGCGGCGCGCGCTCGTCATTCGCGTGCTCGGCGGGTCCAAGCGGCGCTACGCCGGCCTGGGCGACATCGTCGTGGTCACGATCAAAGACGCGATTCCCACCGGCCAGATCAAGAAGGGCGAGGTGGTGAAGGCGGTGATCGTGCGAACGGCCAAGGAGACCAAGCGCAAGGACGGCTCCTACATCCGGTTCGACGAAAACGCCGCCGTGCTGATCACGGATCAGGGCGAACCCCGCGCGACCCGCATCTTCGGACCCGTGGGGCGCGAGCTCCGGGAGAAGCGGTTCATGAAGATCGTGTCGCTCGCGCCCGAGGTGATCTGACATGAAGCCGCTCGTGTTCAAGAAGAGTCGCCGCGCCACCGGGCCCCGCGAGCCGGAGCGCCACAAGCTGCACATCGCCAAGGGCGACACGGTGCGGGTGATCTCGGGCGAGCACCGGGGGAAAGAGGGCAAAGTGCTGCACGTGTACCCCAAGGAGTTCCGGGTGGTGGTGGAGGGTGTGAACATCGTGAAGAAGCACAAGCGCGCCGCCACGCCGAACGAGGAGAGCGGCATCATCGAGCTGCCGGCCCCGCTGGCCGCGTCGAAGGTGATGCTGCTCGACCCCAAGTCGGGAGAGCCGACGCGGGTGCGGCGGCGCCTGGACAAGGACGGAACGGCGGAGCGGATCGCGGTCAAATCCGGCCAGCCGATCCCGCGCGTGAAAGCGAAATGAGCATGGCGGACGAGAACCCGAAGGAACCGCAGCCGGCCGGTGCGGCTGACCCCGGGGCGACGCCCCGGGGCGAGGCGGAGCCGCGGGAGCCGGGGGAGCCGGGGGAGCCGCAGCCTCAGCCAAAACAGAAGGACAAACAGAAGGACAAGCAGAAGGAGAAGCAAAAGGGTAAGAAGCCGGCCGAGGCTCAGAAGGGGGCCCCCGCCGAGCCCGAGGGACCGCCGCCGGAGCCCGCGCCGCCGCCGCGGCTGCACGAGTACTACGCGCAGAAGGTGCGCGCCAAGCTGGCGCAGCAGTTCGGCTTGAAGAACCCGCACGAGGTCCCGAAGCTCGTGAAGATCGTGCTCAACGTCGGGATGGGCGACGCGACCAAGAACCCCAAGGGGCTCGACGCGGCCGTGGCGGAGCTGGCGGCCATCACCGGCCAGCAGCCGGTGGTGACGCGGGCCAAGAAGGCGATCGCGAACTTCAACCTGCGCCAGGGGATGGCGGTGGGCTGCAGCGTGACGCTGCGCGGCGCGCGGATGTATGAGTTTCTCGACCGGTTCATCACGATCGCGGTGCCGCGCATGCGCGACTTCCGCGGGCTGCCGGCCGACAGCTTCGACGGCCGGGGCAACTACACGGTAGGGATCAAGGAGCAAATGATCTTCCCGGAGATCGACTACGACAAGGTCGACAAGATCCACGGCATGGATATCACGCTCGTGACGACCGCCGGGCGGGACGACACCGCTCAGGCGCTGCTGCGCGAGCTGGGGATGCCCTTCCGGGGCGAAGCCCCCGTCGCAGTCAACTAGGAGACTCGCTGGATGGCGAAGCGGACGTGGATGGAGAAGGTCAAGCGCAAGCCGAAGTTCAAGGTGCGCGGCTACTACCGCTGCCAGCGCTGCGGCCGCAGCCGGGGCACGCTCCGCAAGTTCAAGCTGTGTCGCATTTGTTTCCGTGAGCTCGCGCTGCGCGGGGAAATTCCCGGCGTGCGTAAAGCCAGCTGGTAAAGGACGGACCGCGAGATGAGTGTGATCGATCCCGTCGCCGACATGCTGACCCGGGTGCGCAACGCCTGCCAGGCGGGCCACCGTCGGGTCGACATGCCGGTGTCGAAGCTGAAAGTCGAAATCGCGCGGCTGCTCCGCGACAACCACTACGTCCAGGACTTCAAGGTGCTGGACGATGGCCGTCACGGGCTGCTGCGGCTATACCTCAAGTATCACAATGACTCGCCGGTGATCCGCGAGCTGCAGCGCGTGTCCGCACCGGGCCTGCGACGCTATGTCAAGGCGCGCGAGATCCCGCGCGTCAAGAACGGCCTCGGCATGGCGATCCTGTCGACGCCGCAGGGGCTCATGACCGACCGCGAAGCCCGCACCGCCCGCGTGGGCGGCGAACTGCTCGCGGTGGTCTGGTAGGAGCGGAGACCATGTCGCGCATCGGCAAGAAGCCGGTCCTGCTGCCCAAGGGCGTCACCGCCCAGATCGACGGGCGCCGCATCACGGTGAAGGGCCCGAAAGGCGAGATCAGCCGCGTGGCCCATCCCGATCTCACGGTCGCGCTCGAGGAGAACGCCGTCGTGGTGCGGCGACCCTCCGACGAGAGCCGCCACAAGGCCCTCCACGGGCTCACCCGCACGCTGGTGGCCAACATGGTGGACGGCGTGACCAAAGGGTTCGCGAAGTCGCTCGAGATTCAGGGGGTGGGGTACAAGGCGGAGCCGAAGCCGTTCGGCGTGCAGCTGGTGGTCGGCTTCTCCCATCCGGTCCCCTACCACGCGCCCCAGGGTATCAAGATCACCGTGGACAACAACGTGATCGTGAAGATCGAGGGCGTCGACAAAGAGCTCGTGGGGCAGGTGGCCGCTGAAATCCGTGGCATCCGGCCGCCCGAGCCGTACAAGGGCAAGGGCGTCCGCTACGTGGGCGAGCAGGTCCGGCGCAAGGCCGGCAAGACCGCCCAGGCGGCGAAATAGGCCATGCGAGCGATCCATAAGGTTCGAACCCAGGCGAGCCGCCGCTATCGGCGCCACCTGCGAGTACGCCGCAAGGTGGGAGGCAGCCCCGAGCGGCCACGCCTGGTCGTGTTCCGCTCCTCGAAGCACATGTACGCCCAAGTCGTGGACGACACGCGCGGCGTGACGCTGGTGGGCGCCGCCGACTCGTCCGAGGGAATTGCGGTCGAGGGCAAGGGCAAGACCGCGAAGAGCTTTGCGCTGGGGCGGCTCATCGCCGCCAGGGCGAAGGCGAAGGGGATCACCAAGGTGGTGTTCGACCGCGCGGGCTACCAGTATCACGGGCGCGTGAAGGCCGTGGCCGACGGCGCTCGCAAAGGCGGATTGGAGTTCTAATGGCGAACGAACACGAGCCCGGTCCGTCAGGGCCGGGCGGTCCGGCAGGGCCGGGGGTTCCGTCCGGACCGGCGACGACGGAAGCTCCGGAGACGGCGCACGCGGGGGGTGAAGGGCATCCCGAAGAGCGGCCGACCACCGGCGCCGGGGGTGGGGGGGGCGGAGGGGGCGGAGGGGGCGGAGGGGGCGGAGGGGGCGGGGGGGGGGGCGGGGGGCGCGGTCGGGGCGGGGGGCGTGGCGGACGCGGCCGGGGACGCGGCGGCGAGCGGCGCGATTCGGCGGAGCGCCAGCGTGAGGGCGACGGGCTGATCGAGAACGTCATCGCGATCAACCGCGTGGCCAAGGTGGTGAAAGGCGGCCGGCGGTTCGGCTTCAACGCGCTCGTCGCCGTGGGCGACGGGCACGGGCATGTCGGCGTCGCGACGGGCAAGGCGAACGAGGTCAGCGAAGCCGTGCGCAAGGCGGTGGAAGCGGCGCGCCGTCGGATGATGGAGGTGCCGCTCACGGGGACGACGATCCCGCACGAGATCGTCGGTCATCACGGCGCCGGCCGCGTGCTCCTGAAGCCCGCGGCGTCGGGGACCGGGGTCATCGCAGGTGGCGCGGTGCGCGCGGTGCTCGAGTGCGCCGGCGTGCGCGACATCCTCACGAAGAGCCTCGGCTCGACCAACCCGCATAATATGGTACGGGCCGCCCTCGACGCCCTGGAGCACCTCACGACGGCCCGTCACGTGGCTCGCGAGCGCGGCGTGGAGCTCGAAGCGATCCATTACAAGGCCCGCCAGGAGGCGGCGCATGGCTAGGAAGCCCCCGACTCGGAAATACCGCAAGCGCAAGCCGGGTCGCGACCGCGTGCTGCCGCCCCCGGGCAAGGGCCCGCTGCGGATCGTCCAGGTCCGCTCCGGAATCGGCCGGCCGGCGTTCGAGCGCCGCACGCTCGAGGCCCTGGGCTTGAAGCATCACCAGGACAGCGTGGTGAAGCCGGATCATCCGGCGCTCCGCGGCATGCTCCATCAGGTGCGTCATCTGATCGAGGTGACGCCCGCGAAGGCAGGGGAGTAGACGATGCCGAAGGCGAAAGCGAAGGCGAAGGGAAAGGCGAAGCCCAAAGCCCGGCGCGCGCGCCCGACCCCCAAGGCCAAGGCGCCCGCCGGGCCCGCCGGGGAAATACGGCCGCTCACCCTGTCGGACCTGCGGCCGCCGCCCGGCTCGCACCGCGCCCGTATCCGCAAGGGTCGCGGGCCCGGCTCGGGGATCGGCAAGACCGCCGGCCGGGGCGGCAAGGGGCAGACCGCGCGGACCGGCGGCCAGACCCGGCCCGGGTTCGAGGGCGGGCAGATGCCGCTGATCCGCCGCATCCCCAAGCGCGGCTTCACGAACCCGTTCAAGCTGCCGGCGCAGGTGGTGAACGTGCGGCACCTGGGCCGGCTCGCCGAGGGCGTCGAGGTCACGCCCGACACGTTGTTCGGCGCCGGGCTGGTGCGCCGGCCGGACCGCCCCATCAAGCTGCTTGGCATGGGGGACGTCCAGCGCAAGTTCAGCGTGAAGGGCGTGACGGTGTCGGCCTCCGCCCGCTCGAAGATCGAGCAGGCGGGCGGCACGATCGCGAGCTGACCGCATGACCGCTCCCCGGCTGCCCAACCTGTTCAAGGTGCCGGAGCTGAAGGAGAAGATTCTCTTCACGCTCCTGTGCCTGGTGGTGTACCGCGTCGGCGCCCACATCGCGACGCCCGGCGTCAACGTCCAGGCCCTCGCCGACTACCTGAAGAACCAAGCCCAGGGCACGCTGTTCAGCCTGTACGACCTGTTCGCGGGTGGCAGCTTCGGCCGGGCGACGGTGTTCGCGCTCGGGATCATGCCGTACATCTCGGCGAGCATCGTCTTCCAGCTCGCGGCGCCCGTGTTCCCCGTCGTCGAGAAGATGCAGCGCGACGAAGAGGGTCGGAAAAAGCTCACCCAGTGGACCCGCTACCTCACGGTGGTGTTGTGCCTATTCCAGGCGTACGGCTACGCCCTCTTCACCGAGCAGATCGCGGGTGCGGTTGCCCATCCGGGGTTCTTCTTCCGGCTCACCACGGTGCTCACCCTCACCACCGGTGGTGTGTTCGTGATGTGGTTGGGGGAGCAGATCACCGAGCGCGGGATCGGCAACGGGGCGAGCCTGCTGATCTTCTTCTCCATCGTGGAGCGGATCTGGCCCGAGACGATCCGCACGATCGACGCGCTGCAGGCGCGCAGCCTCAGCGTGCCGACCCTGCTCGCGGTGCTGGTCGTGATGGTGCTGGTGGTGGCGGGCACGGTGGCGGTGACCGTGGCGGCGCGGCGCATCCCGATCCAGATCCCGCGCAAGGTGATGGGTCGGGGCCGGATCCGCGAGGGACAGAAGACGTTCATCCCGCTGCGGCTCAATACCGCCAACGTGATGCCGATCATCTTCGCCCAGTCGCTCATCATCGTGCCGGGCACGATCGCCGCTTTCAGCGGCAACCAGACCTTGAAGCACCTGGCCGAGTATTTCAACGTCACGTCACCGGTGTACCTGATCTCGAGCGCCGTGCTGATCATCTTCTTCGCCTACTTCTACACGTCCATCATCTTCAACCCGGTGGACCTGGCGGAGAATCTCAAGAAGCAGGGCGGCTTCATCCCCGGGGTGAAGCCCGGGGCCGCCACCGCCGACTACATCGACGACGTGCTCTCGCGGATCACGTTCCCGGGTGCGCTGTTTCTGACCATCGTGGCGATGCTGCCGATCGTCGTGTCGAACATCCTCGGCATGCCGTTCGGATTCGGCGGCACGGCGCTGCTCATCGTCGTGGGCGTGGCCCTCGATACGGTGCAGCAGGTGCAGCAGCATCTGCTGCTGCGCCATTACGACGGCTTCATGAAGGAAGGGCGCGTCAAGTTCCGCGGCCGCCAGCGCTACATGTAGGCATGCGGTGTTCATCCTCCTGTTAGGCGCGCCGGGCTCGGGCAAGGGTACCCAGGGGAAGATCCTCGCCGAACGGCTGGGTCTGCCGAAAATCACGACGGGCGATATCCTGCGCGCCGCCGTGAAGGCCGAGACGCCGCTCGGCCGCGAAGCGAAGAAATACATGGACGCCGGCTCGCTCGTGCCCGACAGCGTGATCCTGAGCATGATCAAGGAAGAGCTCGCCAAGGCGGAAGCACAGCAGGGCGCCGTGTTCGACGGGTTCCCCCGCACCGCCGTCCAGGCGGAGCTGGTCGACCGCACGCTGGCCGAGCGCGGCCAGCGGCTCAATCACATCGTGCTGCTCGACGTGCCCGAAGAAGAGCTGGTGCCTCGGATGATGGGACGGGCGGCCCACGAAGGGCGTTCCGACGATACGCCCGACGCCATCCGGACGCGCCTCCAGGTGTACCAGCGCGACACCGCCCCCCTCATCGCCCATTACGCCGAGCGCGGCATCGTGAAGCGCGTGCCCGGCGTGGGCGCCGTGGACGAGATCGCGATGGCGATCCAGCGCGTCATCGGGCGATGATCACGATCAAGTCGCCCCGCGAGATCGAGACGATGGCGGGCGCCGGCCGCATCGTGGCGGCGACGCTCGCGCTCGTGGAGCGCCACGTCCGCCCCGGCGTGTCCACAGAGGAGCTCGACCGCCTCGCCGAGCAGTTCATCCGCTCGCACCCCGGGGCCCGGCCGTCGTTCAAGGGATTGTACGACTATCCCGCCACCCTGTGCACCTCGATCAACAACGAGGTGGTGCACGGTATCCCGTCGTCCAACCGGGTCCTCAAGACGGGCGACCTCTTGAGCGTCGACGTGGGAGTGTGGCTCGACGGGCTGCACGCGGACTCGGCGGCGACGTTTCCCGTCGGCGCCGTGAGCGTGGACGCGGAGCGGCTGCTCGCCACCACCCGGACCGCCCTCGCGGCCGGCGTGGCGCAGGCGCGCGCGGGCAATCATGTCGGCGATATCGGGCACGCCGTCCAGCAGGTGGCCGAGGGGGCGGGGTACTCCGTCGTGCGGGAGCTCGTGGGACACGGGATCGGGTCGTCGTTCCACGAAGATCCCCAGGTGCCGAACTACGGCAAGCCGCGGCGCGGGCCCCGCCTCGTGCCGGGGATGACCATCGCCATCGAGCCGATGGTGAACCTGGGCGGCGCCGACATCCGCACCCTCGACGACAAGTGGACGGTGGTCACCGAGGACGGCTCGCTCTCCGCCCACTTCGAGCACACGGTGGCCATTCTCGAGAACGGTGGGCCGCCGCGGGTGCTCACGACCGCGGACTGATTTCCCTTTCGAGTCGGGCCATCGCCTCCAGCATCGCCTCCCCCTGCGCGGGATCCGACAGGCCGGCGAGGTTCACGCGTATGTTCTCGATCGCCCCGGCGACAGCGGCCCGGGCCAGCGCTTCGGCGACCTTCGCGTCCGAGCGGGCATTCCTGTTACCGATCTCCGCGATCTCGCGCGCCAGCGTGATCAGCCGTGCGGCCCGCCGGGCGACCTCGATCGGCGGTTGCGCCGCGCCGACGAGTCCCGCGTCGATGGCCCGCACGCGGGTCGCGTCGTCCTTGGGGATCCGGTAGGCCGCACTGACCCTCGCGTACGCGGCGGCGTCGTCGTCGACCAGGCGGCGCAGCTCGGCCCGCAGTGTATCCGCTTCGCTGAGGACCTCCGCGGCGCGCCGTTCCACAGCGGCGTAGGCCTTCCGCCCCACGGTCAGCCGGGCCACCATCGCCACCAGCGCGCCGGCGAGCGCGCCGGCGAGCGCCGCCGCGCTGCCCCCACCCGGGACGGGGGCCCCACCGGCCAGGTCCTCGAGCCAGCCGTCGAGCGTCGGTCCCTCGGCGGCACGGATCTTCGCCTCGAGCAGGTGGTCCGCCGCGTCGGGCAGCCGCAGCGCGGCCGCGCCCGCGCCCAGGATCGCGCGCTCGGGCACGAGACCCACGACCTCGCTCCGCACGACGGCGACGCCGCGGGCGCGGGCCTCGGCCTCGACCGCGGCGTACACCGCCGCCGGCGGAGTCGTGTCGATGTCGAGCAAGTTCATCGACACCTGGGTCCGTCCCCCGACTTCGAAGCCGGAAGCCTGAACCGCCGGCAGGCCACCGCTCGAGGTACGGATGCGCTTCGCGATCTCCTTGGCGACGCCCACGTCGGCCGTGTCGAGGTAGATGTTGAACGCCACGAGGAAGGGTCGCGCTCCCACGGCCGTCGCTCCCGCCGTGGGATGGATGCGACGCGGGCCGAAGTCCGGATCGGCGGCCGGATCGGTGCCGATGCGCTCGCGCAGGCCCTCGAACTCGCCCTTGCGGATGTCCGGCAGGCGCTCCCGCTCCGCCCGCACGGCCGCCTTGGCGTAGAGATAGATCGGGATGCCGAGCTCGGCCGCCGCCCGCTCGCCGAGCCGCCGGGCGAGCGCGACACACTGGTCCATCGTCACGTCGCGCACGGGGATAAAGGGGACCACGTCGGTCGCCCCCATGCGAGGGTGCTCGCCCGCGTGGTTGGTCAGGTCGATCCGCTCGGTGGCGACGCGCATGGCGGAGAGCGCGGCCTCCACGGCCGCGTCCGGTGGAGCGACGAACGTCAACACGGAGCGGTTGTGCGACCGGTCGGCCTGCACGTCGAGCAGGCGGACGCCGGGGACGGTCGTGAGCGCCGTGCGGAGGGCCTCGATCGTCGCGGCGTCACGGCCCTCAGAGAAATTCGGTACACACTCCACGAGGGGCATAGGCACGGTCAGGCGCTCTTCAGCACGCCCATCAGCCAGTGATGCAGCAGCGGATTGCCGGCGACGAGGGAACCGTGCTGCAGCACGTCGTCCGAGCCGTCCAATGTGGTCACGATACCCCCGGCTTCCCGGACCAGCACCACGCCAGCCGCCACGTCCCACGGCGCGAGGGTCAGCTCCCAGAAGCAGTCGAGGCGGCCCGCGGCTACATCCACGAGATCGAGCGCCGCGGCGCCGGCCCGGCGGATGCCGCTCGTCGCTCCCATCACCGCGGCGAACTGGTCCTGGTAACGGCGCAGAATTGGGAGCTGCTTGAACGGGAACCCGGTGCCGACCAGCGCGTGGCGCGGCTCGGTGAGGCGCGACACGCGAATGGGGCGCTCCCCCTGCCAGGCGCCGAGCCCCGCTCCCCCCCAATAGGCCAGGTCACGCACCACGTCGTGCACGACTCCGATGCGCAGCGTGCCACGCAGCGCGCACGCGATCGAGACCGCGTACTGCGGATATCCGTGCAGATAGTTCGTCGTGCCGTCGAGCGGGTCCACGATCCACGCCACTTCCCCCGCGGCCGCGACGTGCGGCGACAGCTCTTCGCCCATGACCGTACTGCCGGGCACGTCGCGCGTGAGCGCCTCGGTGATCAGCGCTTCCGCCCGCCGGTCGGCTTCGGTCACGAAATCGTGGCTGCCTTTCTCGATCCAGTCCGCCGCCGGGGGCGGCGTGGTGTCGCGGAGAAAGGCGGCCGCGCGTCCGGCGGCACGCCGGGCCACATCGACTAAGTCTTTGAGTTCTCGCACCTTGCGGCGCTCGCCTCCACCCGCGTAGGTTGTGAGCCCATGGCGCGCGTCTTCTCCGGTATCCAGCCCTCGGGCGAGCTGCACATCGGCAACTATCTGGGCGCGGTGCAGAACTGGGTGCGACTGCAGCATCAGCACGACTGCCTCTTCTGCGTGGTGGACCTGCACGCCATCACGCAGCCCTACGACCCCGCGACCCTGCCGCAGCGCACGATCGACATGGCGGTCGGGCTGTTCGCCTCCGGGCTCGACGCCGAGCGGGCGATCGTGTTCGTGCAGTCGCACGTGCCGGAGCATGCCGAGCTGAACTGGCTCTTGAACACCGTCACGCCGCTCGGCGAGCTCGAGCGCCAGACCCAGTTCAAGGACAAGGCCCAGCGTCAGGAGAGCGTTCCCGCGGGACTCCTGAACTATCCCGTTCTCCAGGCCGCCGACGTGCTCCTGTACGAAGCAACCCTCGTGCCCGTGGGCGAGGACCAGCTCCAGCACCTCGAGCTGATGCGCGAGATCGCCCGCCGCTGGAACAGCCGGTTCGGGGACGGATTCGCTTTTCCGGAGCCGCAGGCGCTGCTGTCCACGGCCAAGCGGGTGCTCGGGCTCGACGGTCAGGCCAAGATGTCGAAGAGCCTGGGCAACACGATCGGTCTCTTCGAATCACCGGAGACCATCTGGGAAAAGCTCAAGCCCGCGGCCACCGACCCGGCGCGGGTCACCCGTAAGGATCCGGGTAATCCGGACATCTGCAACATCTTCACGATTCACCAGGGCTTCTCCCCGCCCGACACGATCAAGCTGGTGGCGCACAACTGCCGTACGGCGGGGTGGGGCTGCCTCGACTGCAAGCGGGTCCTGGCGGACAATATGATAGCGGCGCTCACACCCATCCGCGAGCGGGCCGCGGCGCTGCGCGCGGAACCGCGCCGGGTGCTGGACCTGCTGCGCAGTGGTGCGGGCAAGGCGCGCGCGCTCGCGCGCCGCACGATGGCCCAGGTACGGCGCCGCATGGGCTTTCTCGGGGAGGCGGACGGCTGATGCAGCACTTTCTCTCGGGCGTCGTCCAGATGTTCCGGCTGGAGCTGTTTCTCCAGCTGTGTCTCGCGACCGTGTTCGGCGGCGCCATCGGCCTCGAGCGCGAGCTCGGCGGCAAGCCGGCGGGGTTGCGGACCAATATCCTGATCTGCCTCGGCTCGGTGATCTACACCAAGCTGTCCGTCGCCATGGCCACGGGGACCGCCGATCCCACGCGCATTGCGGCGCAGATCGTGACCGGCGTGGGGTTCATCGGCGCGGGAACGATCCTGCACGCGCGCGGCGCGGTCGTGGGCCTCACCAGCGCCGCCACGATCTGGGTGGTCGCCGCCATCGGCGTGGCGCTCGGCGCCGCCTTCTACTGGGAAGCCGCGGGCACCACGCTGCTGGTGCTGCTCGTGCTCCAGGGGCTGGGACGCGTCGAGCGGCTGGTGGCGCGGCAGTCCACGCAGAGCAGCCTCCTGGTGCACGCCCGCCCCGAGCCCGCCGCGCTGGACGAGCTGGAGACGGTGGTGCGCCGCACCGGTCTCGAGATCGAGCGTCAGGCGAGCCGGCGCGAGAACGTCGATCTGGTGATCGAGTTCACGCTGCGCGGACCGAAGCGGCTGCACGACGAGGTGATGATCGCCCTGCTGCATCACCCGGGCGTGCGCACGGTGTCCACCGGCGAGTGACGCGCCGGCTGGTGGTCGACCTCGCTTCGCCTCGCGCCGCCTGGCGGATCCCGCCCGCCACCGTGCAGACCATCCGCGCAGCGCTCGGCTCCGGCTGGGAGGTCGTCCAGGTCCAGGCGCCCGCGGCCTCGGACGGCGACGGCGGCTCGGGGAACCCGCAGGCGGTGGCGGCCGCCCGCAGCGCGGAGATCTACGTCGGTTACGGCGTCCCGCCGGGGGTGATCGCGGCCGGGCGGGGCACCCTGCGCTGGGTGCATACCGCCACGGCGGGCGTGTGGATGAGCCTCCCGAGCGTTGCCGGCACAGGGATCGTACTCACGAACAGCGCCGCGGTGCACGCCGAGCCGATCGCCGACTGGACGATCGCGGCCCTCGGCTATTTCGCGCGCGGCCTGGACCGGATGCGCGGGTTTCAGGCAGCGGAGCACTGGGCGAGCAGGGAGCTCACGGCGGTGCCGGTCCCGGTGCGCGAATTCGCCGAGCTGCGGCTTGGCGTGTTCGGCCTGGGCGGCATCGGTGGGGCGATCGCGCGACGTGGCATCGCGCTGGGGATGAGCGTCGCGGGGGTGCGCCGGCAGCCGGAGCGAGGAGGGCCGCCAGGGGTTCGCTGGGTGTCGGGCTTCGACGCGCTGCCGCGGCTTGCCGCCGAGAGCGATTGCTTCGTCATTGCGGCGCCGCACACGGACCAAACGCGCGGAGCGGTGAGTCGGGAGGTCCTCGAACGCCTGCCGCCCGAGGCGATCGTCGTGAACGTGTCCCGCGGAGAGCTGTTGGATGAAACGGTCTTGCTGGACCTGCTCGACGCATCGCGCCTGCGTGGTGCAGCGCTCGACGTGTTCACGGTGGAGCCGCTCCCCCCGGGCCATCCCTTCTGGCGCCACCCCCGCGTGCTGGTGAGCCCCCACGTGGCGGCCGTGACGGCCCGGTTCTGGGACCGGGAGACGGGCCTCATCGTGGACAACATCACCCGCTATCTTGCAGGGTCCCCGCTCACCAACACGGTCGACCCGGAGGCCGGCTACTAGTGGACGAGAAGTCCAAGGGCGCCCGCGCCAGCGCCGCCACGACGCACCAGCGCGGAATCGAGCAGATCATCAAGGCGGCGATCGACCGCAACGCGTCCGACCTCCACATCAAGGCCGGAGACGTGTTCCGTGCCCGGATCGACGGCAAGCTCGTGCCGTTCACCAAGCAGCGTCTCACGCCCGAGCAAACCAGGGCCATCGCCCAGCACCTCATCGCCAACGACGAGGATCGTGCCCGGCTCGACAAGCTGCGGGACTACGACTGCTCCTGGGGCATGCCCGGCGTCGGGCGGTTCCGCGTGAACATCCTGCGGCAGCGCTCGTCGTTCATGATCGTCATGCGCGTCATCCCGTTCGACGTGCCGACGTTCGATACGCTCAAGCTGCCGGCGATTCTCCCCAGCGTGGCGGCGGCCGAGCGCGGCCTGATCCTCGTGACCGGCGTCACGGGCTCGGGCAAGAGCTCCACCATGGCGGCGATCGTCAACCACATCAATCAGACGCAGCACAAGCACGTCGTGACGCTCGAGAACCCGATCGAGTTTCTGCACCGCGACATCAACAGCTCGGTGACCCAGCGGGAGATCGGCGTGGACACGGATAACTTTCGGGCCGGGCTGCACGCCGCGCTGCGGCAGGACCCCGACGTCGTCATGATCGGCGAGATGGAAGACGCCGCGACGATCGATACGGCCCTGAAGGCGGCCGAAACCGGGCATCTCGTCATTTCCAGCCTGCACACCCCCGACGCGGTCAGCACGATCACCCGCCTGGTGTCGATGTTCCCGCCCGAAGAACAGGAGGTCACGCGCCTGCGGGTGGGTGAGGCGCTCCAGGCCGTGGTGTCGCAACGGCTGCTGCCGCGCGCCGATGGCCACGGACGGGTGCCCGCCGTGGAGGTCTTGATCTGCACCGCCGTCGCGCGCGACTTGATGAAGGACCCAGCCCGCACGCAGGAGCTGTACGACTACATCACCGAGGCTCGTGAACAGTACGGGATGCAGACCTTCGACCAGCACCTGATCGAGCTGGTGATGGACGAAGCGGTGACCTACGAGGCGGCGGTGGCGGTGGCCACGAACCTCAAGGAGTTCGAGCGCCAATTGCGCGACGAGCGTCGCCGCACCCGGGTCGCCGCGCCGGCGGAGACGACCCCGCGTCGGTGATGAGGCGGTGATGGCACGGCAGCTCACGGGCGTGCTCGCTCCCATCACCACGCCGTTCGACCGCGCCACGGGGGAAGTCGCCCCGGTCCACCTGCGCGACAATGTCACGCGCCTGGTGCAGGACGGCCTCGAGGGGGTGGTGGTGGCCGGCTCGACCGGGGAGTCGGCCCTGCTCGACCCGGACGAGCAGCGCCGCATGGTCGCGTGGGTGAGGGGCGTCCTGCCGGACCAGCGCTGGCTCGTGGCCGGTACGGGTGCCGAATCCACGCGACAGGCGGTCGCCCTCAGCCGCGCGGCCGGCGCGGAGGGCGCGGACGCGGTGCTGGTGCGCCCCCCGAGCTACTACGCGGCGGCGGTGTCGCCGGCGAGCCTCGTGGATTACTACCGCGCCGTTGCGGAGGCGAGTCCCATTCCGGTATTGGTGTACAACATCCCCAAGTACACGCACCTCCCCGTCGCGGCCGCCCTGCTGCAGCAGCTCGCGAGCCACCCCAACATCGTGGGCGTGAAGGACTCGTCGGGTGACACCAAGAACCTCGCCGCGTACCGGGACGCCGTCCCCCAGTGGTCCGTGCTCGTCGGCTCGGGGTCGCTCTTGTATGCGGCCCTCGAGCTGGGGTGCGATGGGGGCGTGCTCGCCGTGGCATGCTTCGCCGCCCGGCTGTGCGCCGGCATTCTCGCGGCGTTCCGGGCCGGCGACCGCACCCAGGCGGGCAAGCTGCAGGAGCGTCTCGTGCCGCTCGACAAGGAGATCGTTGCCAAGCTCGGGCCGGCGGGGGTGAAGGCGGCGATGGACGCGGTGGGAGGGGGGCTGTACGGCGGGCCGGTGCGCGCGCCCCTGGCGCCCGTCGCGGCAGCGGAGCGGGAGCGCGTCGCCAAGCTCGTCGCGGCTTGACCGACTATCGGGGCCTGCTGGCCGAGCTGGCCGTTCCCAGGCTCGCCGGCACGTCCTCCGCCGAGCAGGTGCGCGCGGTGCTCAAACGCGAGCTCGCCGCTCGCGGGTTCGTCGTCATGGAGCAGCGCTTCACCGGTCGGTCCCTGCTGCACCGGCTGGCCCGCGTCCCGCTCTCGGGCGTCAACCTGATCGCCGTCCGTCCCCGCGCCCGCGTGGCCACCTGGCTGGTGGCGCACTACGACTCCAAGGGCCAGCCCCTCTCCATGGCCGCGCGCCTCGGGGCGGCGGCTCTCGCCGGGGTCGGTGCAGTCGAGCTGCTCTGCCTCGCGCTGCGCGCCGTGCTGGGGGGCGTGCATCCCAGCCTGCTGGACGGCATGCTCGGCGGAGCCGGCGTCGCTGGAGCCGCCCTGCTGGCGGTGAACCGGGTGACGGATCGCTCGGCCGGAGCGGTCGACAATGCCGCGGGGGTGATCACGGCGTTCGCCACGGTCGACGCCCTGCCTCCCGACGCCCCGGTGGGGTTGATCCTTCCGGACGCCGAGGAGTACGGCCTGCTGGGCGCTCGCGCCCTGGTACGAGAACGGGCGCACCTGCTCGCCGACACGACCATCGTCAACTTCGACGGCATCGACGACCGGGGCCCGACGATCGCGCTGGTGCATCGCGCCGGGGCCACGGTCGACCGGGTGACCCGGACGCTCGCCGCGAGACGCGCCCGCTGGCTCCCCGTTGTCGTAGACGGGCTCGCGCTCGGGGCGACGGCGCGCGAGTGCGTCACGATCATGCGCGGCAACTGGAGCACCGCCCGGGTCGTCCATACGTTGCGGGATACGGCCGCCCGACTGACGCTGGACGGCGCCCGCCGAGTGGCGGGAGGAGTGGCGGCGGCGCTCTTCCCAGGCTGAAGCTCGCGCGTCGCCGGGGAGCGCGCATCTTAAGTGCCATGACCCTCGATTGGGCTCGCGGCCCCGCACCGGGCGCCGACGACCTCGACCAGCTCGTCTACCTCTCCCACCTCATCGGGCGGGAACCACGCCTCGTGCAACCGGGCGGCGGGAACACGTCGATCAAGCTGGGTGAAGCCTTGCTGGTGAAAGGCAGCGGCACCGACCTGCGCACGATCGGGCGCGAGGGGTTCGCGCACCTGTCGCTTCCGCGGCTGGCTGCGCTGCGGGACGTCGCGGCAATGAGCGACGTCGACCTGATGCGGTTCATGTCGAGCTGCCTGCTGCAGGCCGGCGGGCCGGAGCCGAGCGTCGAGACGCCGCTGCATGCACTGCTTCCCCATCGGGTCATCGCGCACACCCACGACGTCGCCACGATGAGCCTTACGAACGTGAGCGACGCGACGGCGGAGCGCCTCGTCGCCGAGCTGTTTCAGGGCGAGGTCCTCTACGTCCCCTACATGCGCCCGGGGTTCCCGTTGGCTCGGATGGTGAGTGGCATGGTAGACGGGATTTCACCGCGGGCCATGGGCCTCGCGCTGGCACATCACGGCCTGGTGGTGTGGGGAGCGGATCCGGCGGAGTGCTACGCGCGCCTGGTGCGCGTCGTGCGCCGCATCGACGATTACCTCGAGCGCAGCCGGCGCGGTCGAGCCGTGCTGGGGGCAACCCCTCGCTCGATCGCCACTGCGGAGGTCCGCCGGCGGTGCGCGGAACTCGTGCTGCCCGTCGTGCGCGGCGCGCTCGGGCCGCCCGCAGGGGGTCGGGTGATCCTCCATTTTGACGACTCCGAAGACATCTTGACCGCCCTCGGGGCGGAGCGGCTGCCGTCGCTGGTCCGCCGCGGCGTGGCCACGCCGGAGCACATCCTGCGCGCCGGCCGCCTTCCCCTCTGGCTCGACCTGGATCCGTCCGCGCCGCCGGACCGCATGGCCGACGCCGTCCGCACCCAGATCGCGCAGCAGCGGGACGAATACGAGGAGTATCACCGGCGCTACGCCGCCCCAGGAGAGCGGCCGCTCGACGACTGGGCCAAGGTGCTGCTCGTGCCGGGGCTGGGGATGATCACGGCGTTCCGGGACAAGCGGGGCGCGGTCACGGCCAATCTGTGCTACCGGGCCGTGCTCGAGACGATCACGAACGCGGAAGCGATCGACGCGTTCCAGTTCATTCCCGAGCCGGAGGTGTTCGCCTTCGAGCACTGGCCCCTGGAGCGGCGCAAGACCGAAGAGCAGGACGCGCGGGAGCGCGCGTCGCTCCTCGTCCCCCGTCACGTCGCCGTCGTGATCGGCGCGGGGAGCGGCATCGGACGGGCCGCCGTCCGGCGGTTCGCGGAGGAAGGCGCGCACGTCGTGGTCGCGGATCTCGACCAGGCGGCCGCGGAGACGGTGGCGACGGAGGTCCAAGCGGCTTGCCCGGGCCGCGCCGTCGCCGTCCGCGTGGACGTCCGGGACGACGCGAGTCTCGCTCACCTGGTGAGTCGCACCGTCCTCGAGCTCGGCGGGCTCGATTGCCTGTTCTACACGGCGGGTCTGGCTCCCCGGTTCGCGGGACTGACGGACGTCCGGCGCGAGGATCTCCAGCGCCAGCTCGAGGTGCACTACCTCGGCGCGGTCCTGGCCATGGGCGCCGCGGCAGCCGTGATGCAACGCCAGCGATCGGGCGGCTCGATCGTGGCGTCTGTGTCCAAGGCGGCGCTCGTGCCCGGGCGGGAGGCCGTGGCGTACGGCGGGAGTAAGGCCGCCCTGCTGCAGGCGCTGCGCGTCGCCGCCGTCGAGTTGGGCAGCGACCGCATTCGGGTGAACGCCATAAACGCCGACCAAGTCGAGACACCGTTGTTCCGGCGGTTCCTCGAGGAACGGGCCGCCAGCGCCGGGGTGTCCGTGGAGCAGCAGCTCGAGGCGTACCGCCGCCGCACCGTCATGGACGTATCGCTCATCCCGGCCGAGGCGGTGGCGGACGTCGCCGTGTTGCTGGCGAGCGAGCGGTTCCGCTTCACCACCGGGGACATCCTCACCGTCGACGGCGGTCTTCCGGAGGCTTTTCCCCGCTGACGCCCCAGATGGAGCGGTCGCGCCGTTGACGGCATTCGTCCGGCGGTCTAGCTTCCCACAGAGGATACTACAACGCCCCGCGAGTCGGGGCGTTTTTGCTGGGGAGCCATGTTCGGACCGAAGAAGCACTGCGTGGTCGTGGTCGGCGCCCAGTGGGGCGACGAGGGGAAGGGGAAGATCGTCGACGTGCTCGCCGAGCGCGCCGACCTCGTGGTGCGCTACCAGGGTGGCGCCAACGCCGGGCATACCGTGCACACCGCCGCCGGCGAGTTCGTGCTGCACCAGATTCCCTCGGGGATCATCCAGGGGGCGATTTGCGTCGTCGGCAACGGCGTCGTGCTCGACCCCGAGACGCTGTTCACCGAGCTCGATGCGTTGAGCGAGCGCGGCGTCCGGACCCAGCACAAGCTGTACGTGTCGGAGCGCGCCCACCTGACGCTCCCGTTTCACAAGCTGCTCGACCGGGCCCGCGAAGCGAAAGAGAAGATCGGCACCACCGGGCGCGGCATCGGACCCACCTACGAGGACAAGTACGGGCGGCGCGGCATCCGGGTGGGCGACCTGCGAAATCCCGCGCGCGCGCGCGAGCTCGTGTGCGCCCGGGTGCAGGCGGCGAACCAGTTCCTGGAGGTACTGGCCTCGCCCGAGCGGGCCGATGCCGCGGAGCACGTGCAGCTGCTGGAACGGCTCGCGCCCCGGCTCCTGCCCCTCGCCATCGACGCGGGGCGCGTCGTGTGGGAAGCGTTGCAGCGCGGCGAGTCGGTGCTGCTGGAGGGGGCGCAGGGCGCCCTGCTCGACGTCGACCACGGCACCTACCCCTTTGTCACGTCGTCCAACACGACGGCGGGGGGCGCCGCGGTCGGAGCCGGGATCGGCCCTACCGCCATCGACGCGGTGCTGGGCGTGGTGAAGGCGTACACGACACGCGTGGGCAACGGACCCCTGCCTACCGAGGCGCCTCCACCCCTCGGCGAGAAGATCCGGGAGCTGGGCGACGAGTTCGGCGCCACGACGGGACGCCCACGCCGCTGCGGTTGGTTCGACGCGGTAGTGGTGCGCTACGCCGTGCGGGTGAACGGGCTCACCGGACTCGCGGTCACCAAGCTGGACGTGCTGGACTCGTTCCCCGAAATCCCGGTGTGCGTCGGCTACCGCCTCGACGGGGAAGCGCTCGATTCGATGCCCGCCGAAGTGGAGCGGCTCGGACGGGTGGAGCCGGTGTACGAGTCGCTACCAGGCTGGCAGCGCTCCTTGAGCCTGGTGCGCCGGCTGGCGGACCTGCCGCCGGCCGCGCGGGCCTACCTGGATCGCCTGCAGGACCTGGCCCATGCCCCGATTCAGTATGTCAGCGTCGGCACGCACCGCGACCAGATCATCGAAGTGACGTGACACTGTCCGGTTGATGCTCGATCTTGCGGTGATCGGTGCGGGGCCCTGCGGGCTCGCCGTGGGCGTCGCTGCGAAGCGCGCCCACCTCGCGTGCTCGCTGTTCGATAAGGGACCGGTCGTTTCCAGCCTGCAACGCTATCCCTTGTACATGACGTTCTTCTCGACGCCCGAAAGGCTCGAGATCGGGGTCCCGTTCGTGACGGCCGGCGACAAGCCCACGCGGCGCGAAGCCCTGGCGTACTACCGGCGCGTGGCGGAGCACTTCGAGCTGGACGTGCGCCAGTATCACGAAATCGTGCGGGTCGAGCGGACGCCGCAAGGCTTCGAGCTGGTAGCGCGCCACCCGGGCGCCGCGGCGCCGGAGACGATCTCCACCCGTCACGTCGTGTGCGCGACCGGGTACTTCGAGTCGCCCAACCTGCTCGGCGTCCCCGGCGAAGAGCTGCCGCACGTGTCGCACTTCTTCGTCGAGCCACACCCCTATTGGCAGCAGCGCGTCGTGGTCGTGGGCGGGGGAAACAGCGCCGTCGAGGCTGCGCTCGAGCTCACCCGCGTGAGCGCGCGCGTAACGATGGTGCATTTCCTGGGCGACTTCGACCGTGGCGTGAAACCATGGGTCCTGCCCGACATCACGAATCGCGTGAAAGAAGGCCGGGTGTCCGTGCGCTGGTGCAGCCGCGTGGTCGAGATCGCGCGCTCGCACGTGGTGGTGCGCCGCGAGCCGGACGGCGACCGGGAGACGGTGCCGGCGGACTTCGTGCTGGCGCTTACGGGCTACCGTGCCGACCTGAGCTTACTCCGCTCGCTCGGCGTGGCGGTGGACGAGACCACCGGCGTACCCCGGCACGACCCCGCTACCATGGAGACCAACGTGCCGGGTGTGTACATCGCGGGTGTGCTCTCGTCCGGGTTCGACGCCAACAAGATCTTCATCGAGAACGGCCGGGAGCACGGCGGCCGGATTTGCGACCACCTCAAAAGCAAACCCCCCAGAGTTGCCCCTGGGGGGTGATCGCCTGCTCGACATCGTGCGCCCTAGAACCCGATGCGAGCGAGACGAAGCTTTCTGCCCCGACCTCAGAGGCAAGAAGAGTGCCTTGACTGCGCCTGCGATCACGGCGAGAGATACACGCAACCATCATAGACATATGTACCGCATAATGCACTATTTGTTGCGTAATGCAAGACGATGATGTAGTTCTCGTTGCCCCGGCGGCCTTCAAGGGCACGTTTGGGCCTCGGCAGGTCGCGGAGGCGATCTCGGTGGGTGCGCGCCGCGCCTTGCCGGGCGCCGCCGTGCTACAATGCCCTATTTCGGATGGGGGCGATGGGCTGCTCGATGCGGTGTTGCCACCCGGGTCGCTGCGTGAGCACCTCAAGGTCACGGGCCCCTTGGGCGACCCGGTGTCGGGCAAGCTCGGCTGGATGGACCCCGAGACCGCGATGTTCGAGAGCGCCACCGCCTGCGGCATCGCGCTGCTGCAACCGGATCAGCTCGACCCGCTGCGGGCCACGACGCGCGGCGTGGGTGAGATGATTTGGGAGGCCGTCGAGCGCGGCGCCCGGACGGTGGTGGTGGGGCTGGGCGGTTCTGCCACTGTGGACGGCGGCACGGGCGCGGCCCGGGGGATGGGTTGGTCGCTGCGGGACGCCGAGGGGGCCGCCCTCCCCGAGGGCGGAGGCTCGCTGGTCCAGTTAGCGGTAATGGACGGGGGCTGGGGGCTCGAAGCCCGCGTGGTCGCGTTGGCGGACGTGACGACGGCGCTCGTGGGACCGGAGGGGGCGGCACCCGTGTTCGGCCCGCAGAAGGGCGCTGGACCGGAGGGCGTGAAGCTGCTGTCCCGCGGTCTCGAGCGCCTCGGCGAGCTGATGACGCGCCACGGCCGCGGCGACCTCACAGCGCTGCCGGGCGGTGGTGCGGCGGGAGGGCTGGGCGCGGGACTCGCGTTCTTCGCCAAGGCGCAGCTCCTGCCGGGAGCGGAGTGGGTGCTGTCGCGCGTGGGATTCGATGCCGCGCTCGCGAAGGCGCAGCTGGTGATCACCGGTGAGGGGTCGTTCGATCGTACGTCGCTCGTCGGCAAGGCCTCGGGTGAAGTGGTGCGGCGGGCGCAGGCTGCCAGGAAAAAAGTGGTCGTGATCGCGGGCCGGGTCGAAGGACTGATCGGGCTGCACGCGCTCGACGGCGAGGGAAAGCGGCTGGACGCCGCGGGCATCGCGGCCCTCGCCGAGCGCGCGGTGCGCCAGGCGTTCGGGTTGCCTGGCGCCTAGCGGCGCGTCTATCTTCCGGCCCTCTATGCCCCCTGCCGACAACGTCATGGAGAAGTTGGTGTCGCTCGCCAAGCGGCGCGGCTTCGTGTTTCAGTCCTCGGAGATCTACGGCGGCCTCGGCTCCGTGTGGGACTACGGGCCGCTGGGCGTCGAGCTCAAGAAGAACATCAAAGAGCGCTGGTGGCGCTCCATGGTGCACGAGCGCGAGGACATCGAGGGGCTCGACGCCGCGATCCTGATGCATCCCAAGGTCTGGGAGGCGTCGGGCCACGTGGCCGGCTTCACCGATCCCCTGGTGGACTGCAAGCACTGCAAGAACCGGTTTCGGGCCGACGATCCTCGGATCAAGGGCACGCCGGGCGAGCCCACCGCGCAGTGTCCGGTGTGCGGGAGCAAGGGCACGCTCACGGCGCCGCGCATGTTCAACCTCATGTTCAAGACGTTCATGGGCCCGGTGGAAGACGCGGCGGCGGTCGTGTATCTGCGTCCCGAGACGGCGCAGGGCATCTACGTCAATTACCTGAACGTGCTGCAGTCGGCGCGGCAAAAGATCCCCTTCGGCATCGCGCAGATCGGGAAAGCGTTCCGCAACGAGATCACCCCCGGCAACTTCATCTTCCGTACGCGCGAGTTCGAGCAGATGGAGATGCAGTTCTTCGTCAAGCCGGGCACGGACCTCGAGTGGTTCGAGTTCTGGCGCGAGGAGCGGATGAAGTGGCTGGGGGGCCTGGGCATCCGGCCGGAGAAGCTGCGCTTTCATCAGCATACGAAGGAAGAGCTCGCCCACTACGCCAAGGACGCCTACGACATTCAGTACGAGTTCCCCTTCGGCTGGCAGGAGTTCGAGGGCATCCACAACCGCACCAACTTCGACTTGTCGCGCCACCAGGAGTTCTCGGGGAAGAAGCTCGAGTATCTGGATCCCACGACGAACGAGCGCTTCGTGCCTTACGTCGTGGAGACGTCCGCGGGCGCCGATCGCACGGCACTCGTCGTGATGCTCGACGCCTACAAGGAGGAAGAGATCGAAGGCGAAAAGCGTGTGGTCATGCGGTTTCACCCCGCGTTGGCGCCCCTCAAGGCGGCCGTCTTCCCTTTGGTGAACAAAGACGGCATGCCGGAGCTGGCCCGCCGCATCTTCGACGACTTGCGCAAGTCGCACAACGCGTTCTACGACGATGGCGGATCCATCGGACGGCGCTACCGCCGCCAGGACGAAGCGGGTACACCCTTCGGGATCACGATCGACGGCCAGTCCACGCAAGACGGGACCGTCACGGTGCGCGATCGCGACTCCCTCAAGCAGGAGCGCGTCGCCGCCGATCGGCTGGCCGGCTACGTCGCCGACAAGCTCAAGGGCTGATCCGTGGGCAAGCGCGTGCTGCTGGTCACGACCGATCTGCTGTTCCGCTCCAAGCTGGCCGGCGTGGTCGCGGCGGCGGGCGGGGAGGTGACGCGCGACGAGGTGCTGTGTGATCTCGCGGTCGTGGAGCTCGGGGGGCGCGCCGACGACCGGGTCGGGGAGCTGGTGCGGCGCCGTACACCGGTGCTGGCGTTCGGCTCTCATGTGCGCCCCGATGTGTTACGCGCCGCTCGTGAAGCGGGAGCGACCGCCGTGCCCAATTCGCAAGTCGAGGCCCGGCTGAGAGAGCTGCTGAACGGGTAGTCTTCGATCCGTGTTATCTTTGCTCACACTGTGACACACACGACCAGCGTTGCACTGCCGCCGGCCGAGGTGCTGGACCGGGCCAAGCGGTTTTTTGCCGAGCGGGTCCCGCATGCCGCCGCCTACGTAGAGAAGGAAGGACCCGAGTTCGCGGTGCTGCGGGGTCAGGGTGGGGAGGAAGTGGTGATCCGGGCGTGGGCCGACGGGGGGGGAACGACGCGCATCCGGGCGTCCACGCTGTTCTTCGATCAAGTGCTCGATCGGTTTCTCTCCACGCTCCCGCTCGAGAGCGGCGTGGAGGTTGTGTGAGCACGGTCACGGAGCGTTTCGCCGTACGCGTGATGGTGACGGAGGTGTGGGATCAGGTGTTCCTGGCGGTCGAGCCCACGACGACGGTGGCGGAGCTCAAGCGCCAGGCGCTGGCGCAGGCGTTGAAGCGGTCGAACATCCCCCTCGCCGAGTACATCGTGAAGTTCCACGGCGCGCAGGTGCTGGACGAGTCCACGACCCTCGCGGCGCTCGGCGTCGCGCCCAACGCCCCGTTCATCGTGTTGCCGGCGCGGCGCCAGCCGGTGCACTGATCGTGCGCTCCGCCGCCCGCACGCCCGGCCGCGCCCTGGCGACCTTCGCCATCGGGTTCCTGCTGCTTGACGCGGTGCTCTTCGCCTACAGTGGCTTCGCGCTCCACCGCATGGCGAACATCGTGTGGGGCGGCATATGCCTCGTCCTGGTGGCGCCGGTCGTGGTGTTGTGGCGGCGTTACCGCCGCGCGATGTTGGAACTCGAGCAAGACCGGCGCGAGCTGCGGGCCGAGGCGGAGTCGATTCGCGATCTGCTGCATAGCAAGCACCTGCACAACTGAATGGGCCCATCGCCCGTTCCCGTCGTTCACCACCCCGCCTGTCGGCTGCACGATCCCGGCGCCGGTCACCCCGAGCGCCCCGAGCGGATCGACGCCGTGCTCGGCGCGCTGCGGTCGCCGGACCTGGCAGGGCACCTGACGTGGCACGAGGCGCGACCGGCGACCTGGGAGCAGCTCCAGCGCGTGCACCCGGCGGAGTACCTGACGGGGTTGGAGCGGCTGGCGCACGCGGGCGGTGGCGCGCTCGACGCGGACACGGTGATGAGCCGCGCCAGCTGGGACGCGGCGCTCGCGGCGGCGGGAGTGGCGATCGGCGCCGTGGAATGCGGGCTCGCATCCGGCCGGGCCTTCGGCGCCACGCGGCCCCCCGGTCACCACGCGCTGGCCGCCCGCGCGATGGGCTTCTGCTTCGTCAACAACGCGGTCGTGGCCGCACGGCATGCGCAACACCTGGGCGCCGCGCGCGTGCTGATCGTCGATTGGGACGTGCACCACGGCAACGGCACGCAGGCCCTGGTCGAGCGCGACCCCACCATTCGGTACGTGTCCATGCATCAGTACCCCTGGTATCCCGGAACCGGCGCCGCGGACGAGCGCGGCGTGGGAAACGTCTTCAACGTGCCGCGTCCGCCGGGGCTCGAGCGCCGGCGGTACGTGCAGGATCTGCTGGACGCCGTGGACGCGGCACGCGCCGGCTGGCGCCCCGACCTGCTGCTCGTCTCGGCGGGGTTCGACTCGCTCGCGGGCGACCCGTTGGGCGGGTTCACGCTCGAGCCCGACGACCTGGCGTCCTGGACGCGGGCGTTCCGAGAACGAGTGACACCGTCGCCCGTCGTAGGCCTGCTCGAGGGGGGCTACCGGCTCGATTTGCTGGCGGCGGGCACCCGCGCGCACGTGCAGGCACTGGCGTAGACGGGGGTCCGCATGGCGCTCAAGCTCGCCGCCGAGGTCGTCACGCTGAAGACCACGCACCCGTTCGTGATCGCGCGCGGGGGGGGAGACGACGCAAACCGGGTGGTGTGGGTGCGGCTCACGGATACCGACGGGGTGGAAGGGTGGGGAGAAGCCGATCCGTCGCGCTACTACGGCGAGACGGCGGACACGGTGCTGGCGGTGCTCGAGCGGCTGGCGCCGCATCTGCCCCGGGACCCGTTCGACCTCGAGGCGGCGGAGGCGCGGTTTGCGGAGGTGGTGCCGAAGAACGCCGCGGCGCGGGCTGCACTCTCGGCGGCGCTGCACGACCTCGTGGGCAAACGGCTCAACCAGCCGGTCTGGAAGCTGTGGGGGCTAGATCCCGCCCGTGCGCCCCGCTCCTCGTTCACGATCGGTCTCGACACCCCGGAGAAGATGCGCCAGAAGGTGACGGAGGCCGCGGCCTATCCGATCCTCAAAATCAAGCTCGGCACGGAGCGCGACGAGCAGATCCTGCGCGCCATCCGCGACGCGACCGATAAGCCGCTCCGCGTGGATGCGAACGCCGGGTGGACCCGGGAGCGCGCGCTGCAGATGCTGCCCATCCTGAAGGAATACGGCGTGGAGTTCGTGGAGCAGCCCCTTCCCCCGGACGACCTCGAGGGGATCGCCGCCGTGCGCCGCCGGGGTATCCTGCCCGTGGTGGTGGACGAAAGCTGCATCGTGGCCGCGGACATCCCCCGGCTGGCGGGCGCCGTGGACGGGATCAACATCAAGCTCGCGAAGTGCGGCTCGCTGCGCGAAGCGCTGCGCATGATCGCGACCGCCCGGGCGCACGGCATGCTGGTGATGGTGGGCTGCATGATCGAGTCGTCGCTCGGAATCACGGCCGCCGCCCATTTCACGCCGCTCGTGGACGCCGCCGACCTGGACGGCGCCGCGCTCACCGCGAACGATCCTTTCGTCGGGGCCACCATCGATGGTGGGCAGATTCGACTCCCGACAGGGCCGGGGCTGGGTGTCAGCAGGCGGTGAAGACGTAGGGGCGCAGCATGCTACGCCCCTACCCGATGGGACCACTGGGTCGCGATTCGCGGAGGTCGTCCTCCCGCTCCCCGTCCCCCGCCCCTACACCTACGAGGTTCCCCCGGAGCTCTCCGGCCGCGTGGTGCCCGGGGCGCGCGTGGTCGTCCCGGTGCAGCGACGCCGGGTGGTGGGTGTGGTCACCGCGGTCGACGTGGCCGCTCCGGCGGTGACCGCGAAGGCCATCGTGGCCGCTCCGGACGAGGAACCGGCGCTCGCCGGGCCGATGCTCGAGCTGGGACGCTGGATCAGCCGCTACTACGGGACGCCGCCGGGCTGGGCGCTGCGCGCTCTGCTTCCGGGCGCCCTCTGGAGCGTACAGCGCCCGGCCGGGCCGGCCGAGGGCACCGACCGTGTGGTGGTGCTGGTGGCGACCGTGCCGTCGCTGCTCGAGCGGGAGCGCGTGTTCAAGCGGTCGCTCAAGCGCCGGCTGGCATACGAGGCGCTCGAGGCGCTGGGGGGCTCGGCGCCGCTGCGCCACCTGGTTCAGCGATTGGGCCTCTCCCCGGCGGTGCTCGACGGCCTCGTGAGGCAAGGGCTCGCACGCTACGCCGACGTGGCTCGCCCACGCGATCCGTTCGCCGGGCTCTCGTCGCCCCCGCCCCCTGAGCTGACGGCCGATCAGCGTCGCGTGGTAGCGGGAATCCTCGCCACGCCGCCCGAGACACCCGTGCTGATCCAGGGCGTCACCGGCTCCGGCAAGACCCTGGTGTACCTCGATGTGCTGCGGAGCGTCGTAGCGTCCGGTCACGGGGCCATTCTCCTTGTCCCCGAGATCGCGCTGACGCCCCAGACCGTCGCGCGCGTGCGCGGTGTATTCGGCGACCAGGTGGCCGTGCTGCACTCCGCCCTCTCGGACGGCGAGCGGGCCGACGCGTGGCGGGCGTTACGGCGCGGCGAGCGGCGGGTGGCGGTCGGGCCACGCTCCGCCGTGTTCGCCCCGGTCCAGCGGCTCGCCGCCATCGTGGTGGACGAGGAGCACGAGCCGAGCTACAAGCAGGGGAGCGCCCCGCGCTACCACGCCCGGGACGTGGCGCTGGTGCGCGCCCGACTCGAGGGAGCGCGCGTGTTGCTCGGCAGCGCTACGCCCTCGCTCGAGACCTTGCATCTCGCGGCCCAGGGCCGCGTGGTGCGCTTCGAGCTGCCCGAGCGGATCGGGGCCCGCCCGCTGCCGCCGGTCGAGGTCGTGGACTTGCGGAGCGCCGAGCGCGTGCCCGAGGCGCGCGGCGTTCCCTGGACTACTGCCCTGGACGAGGCGGTGCGCGATGCGCTCGGGCGCGGGGAGCAGGTGATCCTGCTCCTCAACCGCCGGGGATTCGCGACCTACCTGCAATGTCCCGCCTGCGGCGACGTACGCGACTGCCCCCACTGCGCCATCGCGCTCACGGTGCACCAGACGCCGCCCGCGTTACGCTGCCACTATTGCGGCCACGAGGAGGAGATTCCCACCGCGTGCCGCGGGTGCGGCAAGGAGACCCAGCGCATGCGCGGCCTCGGCACGCAGCAGCTCGAGCACTTCGTGGGGCTGCGGTTTCCCGCGGCCCGTATCGCGCGCATGGACCTGGACACGACCAGCTCCAAGTGGGCGCATCACCGCGTGCTCGAGCGCATGGCGCAGGGCAAGCTCGACATCCTGCTCGGCACGCAGATGATCGCCAAAGGACTCGACTTTCCCAATGTCACGGTTGTGGGCGTGGTCGACGCGGACACCGGACTTCATCTGCCCGATTTCCGAGCGGCGGAGCGGACGTTTCAGCTGGTGGCCCAGGTGGCGGGTCGGGCCGGGCGGGGTCCGAAGGGGGGGCGGGTGTACGTCCAGACCCGGGCGCCGGATCACAACGCGATCCGCGCCGCCGCGGCCCACTCCGTGTCCCAGTTCGCCGCGGTCGAGCTGCCGCTGCGCGCTCCGCCGCATCCGGCGTATCCGCCGCACGTCGGTCTGGCGCGTTTCGTGGCGTCGGATCAAGTGGAGGCGCGGGCCCAGGAGGTGGCGGAGGGTGTGGCCGCGTGGCTGCGCCGCATGAACGCGGAGCGACTGGGGGAGGCACTCAGCGTGCTCGGGCCGGCACCGTGCCCGATCGCGCGTCTCAAGGGGCGCTGGCGCTGGCACGTGCTCGTGAAGGCGACGGAGCCGCGCGCCATCGGTCGCGTGGTGCGCGCCCTCGGCGCGCGGGCGCGGGGCGTGGTGGTAGATCGCGATCCGGTGTCGCTTTTGTGAAACGCGGAAGTGGGAACGCGGAACGCGGAACAGGCACACGGCGGTCGGCCCGCCTGTTCCGCGTTCCGCGTTTCGCATTAGGTTTCTCTCCCTGTGACGACCAGTCCTAGGTTCCAGTACCGCCCGCCCGACTTCGCGGCGCCGCCGCTCGCCCGAGCGCCGGACGCGCGGTTCGAGCCCGCTCCCGCCGACGGCGTGCTGCCCGAACGGTTCTTCTCGACGACCAACCTCCCCACCTACGTCCGGACGGCGGGCGCGTGGCGTCGGCCGCGGTTGCCGCGCATGGACTGTGTCATCGTGCTGCACGGCGATGGGGATCTCGTCGTGACCGAGCCCCGACGCGTGCGCCAGGGCCAGCTCGTCGCGGTGGGCACCGAGGAGGACGGCCGCGAGGGCATCTTCGTCCATACCGAGGGCTTCCTCGGCGGCGCGCACAGCGCCAACGAATTCGGGTTCATGCAGACCGAGGTGTCGCGCGAGAAGCCCGTGGACTACGCCGTGCTGGCGCAGCTGCTCGGCGAGGAGAAGCGCCGCGGCGGCAAGATCCTGTGGGTGGTGGGCCCCGCCCTGGTGCACGCCCGGGCGCGCGAAGACATGATCTGGTTCATTCAGAACGGGTACGTCCAGGCGTTCCTCGGCGGGAACGCCGTCGCGGTGCACGATTTGGAGGCGGCGATCTTCGGGACCACGCTCGGGATGACGAGCTCGGGGCAGGGCGTGGAAGGCGGCCACGCGCTCCACATGCGCGCGATCAACCGGGTGCGCCGCGTGGGCGGGATCGCCCCCGCGGTGCGGCAGGGGCTCGTGACCGCGGGCATCATGCACGCCCTCGTGACGCACCAGGTGCCGTTCGTGCTGGCCGGCTCGATCCGCGACGACGGACCGCTGCCGGAGGTGCTGTCGGACACCTTGGCGGCGCAGGACGCGATGCGGGAGCGCACCGCGCAGGCCACGTTCGCGGTGTTCGTGGCCACCGCGCTGCACGCGATCGCCGTCGGCAACATGCTGCCGGCGTTCGTGGACTCTCCGCGGCCGGAGGAGCTGCGACCGCTCACGACGATCTGCGTCGATCAGACGGAGTTCGTGGTCAACAAGCTGCGGGACCGCGGCACGCACCAGGCCTATGGCGTGGTCACCAACGCCCAGGATTTCATGCACGTACTGCGGTTTTACGTGGAGCGATGGGAGCAGGCGCAGGCCCCGGCGACCGTACTCCGGTAGCGCCCGGCCGCGGGCCGGGGTGGGCGAAGCTGGCCGAGGCCGTCGCCCGTCACGTGTCGCCCTCCGAGATCGAGACGATCTATCTGTTCCGTCCCTGGAAACGGCAGGGGCGGGAATGGGGGACGGCGGTGGTGGCGTGCCGCGCCGGCGAGGCCGGCGGCCGGTTGCGCGTCTACACGGCGCGCTACATGCTCGTCGTGCGCGGGAAGGAGCGGGGCCAGTCGCGTGTCACCGTGGAGGAGACGGCCCTCTCGCCCGCGGAGGTGATCGAGCAGGTGATGCAGGCCGCCGCCGAGCGCTCGGGAGATCCGGACCCGCCGGTGGCGATCGGGCCGGCGACATGGTATGAAGGCTGACCAGGAGGTGACCGGTTGATCGACTCGCGAATGTTCGTGCCCACCAAGGCCTTCCTCACCAAGGGCGTTGGTCGGCACAAGGAAAAACTCACCAGCTTCGAGATGGCGCTCCGGGACGCGCATCTCGCCAACTTCAACCTCGTGCGGGTGAGCTCGATCTTCCCGCCCCACTGCGAGCTGGTGGACCGCGAGGAAGGCCTCTCGCTCATGAAGCCCGGCCAGGTCGTCTTCGCGGTGATCGCCGAGTCGTCCACCAACGAGCCGAGCCGCCTGGTGGCGGCGTCGATCGGCGTGGCGATGCCCGCCGATCCCACCCATCACGGCTACATCTCCGAGCACCACAGCTACGGCCAGAACGAGATGACGTCGGGGGAGTACGCCGAAGATCTCGCGGCGTCGATGCTCGCGACCGTACTGGGCGTTCCGTTCGATTCGGACAAGGCGTGGGACGAGCGGCGCGAGCAGTGGCTCCTGTCGGGGGAGATCGTCCGTACGATGAACATCACCTCGACCGCCGAGTGCGGAAACGACGGCCGCTGGACGACCGTGGTCTCGGCGGTCTGCTTCTGCGGGTGACGCCATCGTTCGCCCTCGCCTTCGTGGCGGGGCTGCTGAGCTTTCTCTCTCCCTGCGTATTGCCCCTCATCCCCAGCTACGTCGGGTTCCTCACGGGCCTGACACTGGAGGAGCTGGAGGTGCGCCGGGGCACGGCCCTGGCCCACGCGCTGTGGTTCGTGGCCGGGTTCTCCCTCATCTTCATCGCCCTGGGCGCCACGGCGTCCGCGCTCGGCGTGCTGCTGCTCCGGTCTCAGGTATGGATCGGGAGGATCGGCGGCGGCGTCGTCATCCTGTTCGGGCTGTACCTGCTCGGCGTGCTGCGCCCGGCCCTGCTCATGCGCGAGCGCAAGGTCCAGCTCGCCCGCAAGCCGCTCGGCTATCTGGGCTCGGCATTCGTCGGCGTCACGTTCGGCGCCGCGTGGACGCCCTGCATCGGTCCCATCCTCGGGGCGATTCTCACGCTGGCGGCCGCGCAGGCGAGCGTGGGGCACGGCGCCGCCCTGCTCACCGCCTATTCGGCCGGACTGGCGCTGCCCTTCGTGGTCAC
>WNGH01000896.1_pt1 | contig 35717 bp, 32 predicted proteins | sample 5400631 | NCBI WGS metagenome assembly WNGH01 (sample SAMN13153373, study PRJNA577476) | soil metagenome | isolation source: 115 cm soil or saprolite under Garry oak tree replicate 1 | place: USA:California | collected 2016-06-15 | reverse complement strand
GGCCCGACCATCGGCGCCGACCCGGTCGTCGGCCACGTCGCCGGCCTCTCCTGGGAGCGCGCGGCGGCCCACGAGGGGCGGCCGCGGCCGCTCCGCGCCTTCCTGGTGCGCAAGGAGTCGAAGGAGCACGGCACGCGTCGCGTCCTCGAGAACGACATCCCGCGCGGCTCGCGCGTCGTCGTCTTCGAGGACGTCGTCACGACCGGCGGCTCGACCCTCGAGGCGATCCGCAGGGCCGAGGAGGCCGGGCTCGAGATCGCCGCGGTGGTGTCGGTCGTCGACCGCGAGCAGGGCGGCGCCGAGGCCCTGGACCGCTACCGTTACCTGCCTATCTTCCGCAAGAGCGAGTTCGGCCTGTAGCCTTGGACCCCGTCACGCACACCCTCGTCGGGGTCGGGATGGCCAACGCCTTCTTCCGCCGCCGGGCCGGCCGGGAGAGCGTCCCGATCCTGGCCATCGCCTCGAACCTTCCCGACCTGGACGCCGCCGTTCACCTCACCGGCAGCCCCGCCGCCCTCTTGATGCGCCGCACCTTCGGACACTCGATCTTCCTGGTGCCGATCTGGTCGCTGCTGCTGGCCCTGGTGCTGCGACGGATCTACCCCGGCGCCGGCTTGCCCCGGCTCTACACTCTGCCCCGGCTCTACGGCCTCACCCTCCTCGGAGCGGGCGTGCACCTCTTCTTCGACCTCATCAACTCGTTCGGCGTCGTGCTGCTCTGGCCGTTCAGCGACTGGCGTCCCGAGCTGGCGCTCGTCTTCATTATTGATCTGGCGCTGACCGGGCTGCTGGCCCTGCCTCTGCTCGTGGCCCTCGTCCCCGCCGCGCGCCCCCACCTCGTGACCCTGTCCCGGGCCGCCCTGGCCTGCGTCGCCTTCTATCTCATGCTCTGCGGGGCCGGCCGCCACCTCGCCGGCCGTGCCCTGGCGCGCGAGGCGACGACCTTCGGGCTTCGTCCCGACTTCGCCTACGTCTTCCCCGAGCCCCTCGGCCCCCACCGCTGGCGCGGCGTCCTGCGGGAGCGCGATCTCTACCGCGTCTACCTCGTGCACTCGTGGTCGGGCGAGGTCGAGCCGAAGGAAGAGATCCGGACCCGGACGGACGACCCGCGCGTGGAGGAGGTGCGGCGGTCGGCGTTCGGACGCAGGCTGGAGCGCTTCTTCAAGGCCCCCGTCTGGCGGGTGAGCGACGCGCCCCTCGATCCCGCCGCCCGCGGCCCGGCCGAGGTCGGCGTCTACGACCTCCGGTTTCTCTCGCTCGTGCTTCAGCGAAGGCACGTCTTCGAGTACAACTTCACGGTCGATCAACGTGGCCGGGTGGAGAATTCCAGCCTGCCCGGCCCCTGAAACGGAGGGACACGCCATGCCCCTGCTCCCACCGAACCGCCTCGTGAACGCCGGTCGCTCTCTCGGTCGTCTGTCGGTCATCGCCGGTCGATCCCTCGGTCGTCTCCTCGTCACCGCGCTGGCCGCCGCGGCGCTCATCGCCCTGGTGCAACTCCTGCTCGCCCCCTCCTCCGGCTACGCCCAGAAGCCGCAGACCGACTTCGGGGACAAGCTGCACTGGGGGACGGAGACCGCCGGCGTGTCGGTCGCGTGCAGCGCCGACGGCAAGTACGTCTACGTCGCCGGCCCGGAAGGGGTCGTGGTCTCGAGCGACTTCGGCAAGACCGGCACCTGGAGCCTCGTGCTGAAGGGGAAGTGAGGATCGCGATCGCAGCGTCCGCTGTGCCCCCGGCCGCCGCGGCTGCCGCCGGAACCTTGACCGGGACCGCCCGGCTTCCTTAGAATAGCGAGCTTTACAAGGCTTGACAGCCCGACCACCGTTCCTCAGTAGCTCAATGGTAGAGCATCCGGCTGTTAACCGGAGGGTTGTAGGTTCGAGTCCTACCTGAGGAGCCAGACCTCATCCTTTTCGAGCCGGCGGGCCGTTGGTTGACAGCGGCCCGCCTCTTCGACTCCCCGGATGTCTGCACCTGTGCGTGGGTTGGCCCTGATGAGTGGTCCCGGAGGCCGGGTTCGAGAGAACCGCGCCTGGGCCAGGTAAGCCTCTTCCGTGACCGTTCCGGCTCTCTGACTCTCCGAGACCTCGCGGAGAGCCGAAGCGTCTGCCGGTGCAGGGGCCTGTGACCTCGGGGCGGCCCTCCAGAGCAACATGTCGTGGTTCCATCCAAAGGCGACATGACTGCTGAGAGGGTTTGCGAGGGTGAGCCAATCTTGCTAGGATCGAAAGGTCCGTGCAAATCTCCCTTACTCATTAAGTAGTGGAGTGAGGATCGCACGCACATTCGGAATCCGGGAGGTGCCATCCAGTGCCAGTTACCTACAGATTCCACTCTCTTGAAGATTTCCTAGCATCCAAGCAGCTCACCGTCGATGGTGAGATAAATGACGGCTGGGGAGCGCTGTATCCAGTTAAGGGACGAGAGATTGAGGCGACAATCATGTTCGCGGACATGACGGCCTTCTCAACTCGGACCCTTGATCTCAGCCCAACCGAGATGCTCGTATTCGTGAACCAGTTCTTTACATGGGTCACTGCTGAAGCGCTACAGGGGACAAAAGGAATCGTTGATAAGTACATAGGCGACGCGTTGATGATTGTTTTCTCTAAAGAGTTCGGCTCGGAAGATCCATTCGCTGAGGCGGTTCGGGCAGGCATGCGGATGAGCGAGCACGATGTTTACAACTTCGTACCGCATATTGGAATAGCAAGTGGCAACGTTATCGTTGGTCATGTTGGCACGCCCATCAAGTACGATTGCTCAGTCTTTGGTCGCGCGGTTGTTCTGGCAGCACGGTGCGCTGGTGAGCGACCGCCCCCGGATGAAGTGCGAGGCGTCCCTGCATCGATAGTCTTTCCTGCGGCGGAATGGGGGAGTCGATCGTTGGAGGAGTTTTTCTCCGCCCCGCTCCCCACCCAATCTGGTGGGACGGTCTATCAAGGGCGATCGCATTGGCAACTACTGCCCCCGCGCGGCTTTAAGCCGAAGAATCTACCAGCAATAGAAATCCGTGAGGCCATCAACGATTTGAGACACCTGTCCACCTTCACTGCCGAGGGGGTCGCAAGGGACATAGTTCAAGATCTGAGAAAGCACAATCGATGTTGGTCAGACGACACGCCTAAGGTCCCCACAGCGTGAAGTGACAATCTCGGAGTTTGACCTCCAGCTTGAAGACGCTCACTACGAACTCTGGGCGCTCACGAAAATGCTCAGCGCACTCGAACCTCACATCACGTCCCTCCGCAAGCAATACACCACTGTAGCGGTCGAACACATCCGGCGCCTCCGGCCAGGCAGAGTTCTCAGTAGGGATAGGTCGCTACGCCGAAATAGCCACCATTGTGTTTGCGAAGCCACCCCTGGTCGACGCTCCGCTGGCAACACTGCCGACCGTCTGACGTGGGCGGTGAAGAGGCACGCCGGCCCGTGGCGACCCTATCAGAGCGATTAGCCTACGCCCCACTCGCGGCTTTCAAGATTCGACGACGGGCGCGCGTCGATACCGAGCCGATTACGGATCGACAGTGCCAGCTCAACACCGTGGCCACGCGTGTTGTCCGTGACGATGTACTTTGCACCCGTAGCTGCAACGTACTCGAGTGTTCCGGTGAAGTCGGCGTGGTTTGACAGCGCCACAGAATAGCCACGTTCACTATACTCGATCACGGGCTCCTTGGTCTTGTTCATGAAAGCGCTGAGCACGATCCTCGTGCCTTCCCTGAGGTCAACAGGCTCTCGGTCACCCTTCGAGTACAAACGAACGTACCGTGTGCCCTTCAACGCTTCTTGCCCCGAAGCGGACTGTGCTCGCGTTAAGTCACCGACCGCGCAACCGAACTGCTGATAAACCCCGACCTCGCGACACAGCCGCTCGCTTGCCAGCACCACAACGCCGATATTACCACTCAGAATTTGCAAAGCACGTTGAATAGTTCCTCGATGCGCCTTGATATGTACCGATCCAGTCCCTAACTTCGCATACACCAGCTCCAGGAACCTTGTCTCCGCGTCCTCCTGCGAGTATTCTCGGATGCTCACCTCGCTGCCATACGTGCTGTCAACGACCAACTCGTCGGCCTGCATCACGTCGTCCAAAGGCCAATGAAAATCGCCTGAGTACCCGAGTCGCCGGCCGTCCGTTGTTTCCAATAACACTTGTACCGCACCCAACATATGTCCGCTGGACAAGAGAGTCAGTCGGCCGCCAGGGCATTCAAGGGTGCGGCCATGGGAGACTGCAACGATGTTCTCTCGGTATTCGAGATCGGCGTTGAACTCGGCAATGAGGAGGCTTCTGGTCGCTGTAGTTGTCCACCGAAGGTATAGGCCGCGTTTTGGGGCGGATGCACGGCACCCCGTAAGGCAGTCGCCGTCGCGAAGCTCGGGGAGATAGGTTCTGCGAGTGCGAGGGAGGCACGCGGGTCGAGAGTTCGACTCGCTGCGCGGCGTGGAAGCACAGACGGGTGCTGCGCTGATCGCTGTCGTGCCGGGCGCGAGGGTGGCTTCTACGCGGCGCGTTTGAGAGTCACGATCGGTAGATGCCGGCGCCCACCGAGATAGCGGACGTCGAGGTCGAGCTGGACTCCCGGCTGACCGCGGATGAGAGTGCGGGGGGCCGCGCACAGAGAGCGACGAGGCCATCGCGGACGGGGCTCAAAGCGCGGGGCTCGTGCGGCTGGTCGCCGATGATAGTAGACCTCGTCGGGTGTCACGGCGCCGAATCGCGTGTGAGGCCGGTGGCGGTTGTACCAGGAGAGGTAGAGCGTCAGCTCCTGCTTGAAAGCCGTGAAGTGGTATGGAACCGTCACCAACCTCCGCGTGCACTCGTTCTTGAGCGTCCGGATACAGCGCTCGATCACGGCGAGGCTGCCGTACTGGCCGATAGCGCCGAAGCGTTGACGAATTCGATGGCGACGACACCAGCGCCGGATTTCCCTGGCGACGAACTGCCTGCCCTGGTCTGAGACGAGATACCTGGGCTGATGGCCCACCTCCCTGAAGAGCCGCTCCAGGAACTCACGAACGGCACACGAGGATGGCTGGCCGCGATAGAGCGCGAACCCCATGACGCGCCGCGAGCAGTGGTCGATGGCGACGCCCACCCACCAGCAGAAGGGCCAGACCTGTGGCAAGGCGAAGGGAATCCACGCAACCCAGAATCCAAGGGCGGTGGGAACGGTCGTCAGGTCGACATGCCAGAGGTCGTTCGGCTTGCGAACGGTGATGACACGAGGCGCTGCCTCCGGGGCCAGGAAAGGCTTCGGCGATCGCGGCGGGCGCAACATCCGGCGGACCGTGGTCGGGCCGAGGTGCAGACCCGCACGGGCCAGAATCCGGGCGATCTTGACTCGCCCCATGGCGGGGCAGAGGACCTTCAGCCGCCGCACGACGTAGCCAACGAAGTCGGGGAACCGATTCACCGGTTCAGGCAACCGAACGAGAGCATCAGCCCCGTCGTCGTCGAGGCGCGCCGTCCAGGAGGCGATGGTGAGGGGAGTCACGAGGAAGGTGCGCCCGGTTTGGGCGAGGGACCAAGACCGCGCGGCGCGGAGCTCCAGGATGGCCAGTCGCTCGGTCGGCGGATAATGGGGCCGTTTCTGGGGCGCGAGGTGCTGCATGCGGGCGTCCTTGATGCGGATCTCCTCGCGGAGCAGCCGGACCTCCTGTTGCAGGCGGTCTACGTCGGCCTGTCGGCGGAGCGAGGTGTTCAGGCTGTCGGAGGCCCAGCCACGGGTGGCGGCCATGGAGGCCCCCGCGAGGGTGATGACCTGAACGACCGCCGACCGAACTCTGCGCGGCCACCCTCGGGGAAGCACTGAAGGGAAGATAGGTGCGACACCGCGCATGGGCAGTCTCCCAAGGGGACGCGACTCTGAAGGGGTCGGAGACAGGATAACCCTCAAGCAAAGGAAGTCGTCCAGGCAGGGATTTGGCCCACAAGAATCGGTGGACCACTACACCGGTCCCTGTGAACCTATAATCTCGCTCCCAAGGAGAAGGGGCGAATGAGGTACCGTGAACGGAAGACCAGGGAATGGTGACTCGGGAATCATGGTGCTGGCTCAGCAGGTCAGCCCGCGAACGCCCTGCCACAACTCCTGGTCGCTCGGATGCGTGTAGATCGTCGTCGTCAACGGTGAACTATTCATTCGTCAGTGAGTTCGTGCATCCTTCAGTTGGCTCGTTCTCCATCTATCAAGAAGGTGCGAAAGATGAGGTTACGTTCGACAGGGCGCTGGGTCTGAGGTTCGATTCGATCCAGACCCTGCTCTCAGCGCTGCGGATGACCGCCCATTTCCTTCTAAAGGAGGCTGGAGCACTCGGTGATCTCCCCGATCTCTCTCCCAATTGGCCTGGGTTAAGCTGATCCCGGTCTGAAGCGAAGCCCGCCTCGTGTCAGGATCGCGCCTCGGGTCGTGCGTACTAATAATTGACTAAATAGTACACTTTTAGTATATTTTGCGTTGGCCGCGGAGAACGAGCACACCTCATCCGCGTGGTGATGAGATCCATAGCCCAAGGGCAAGAGGGTCTCCCTCGTCCGCGCATTGTCCTCATGGACGGCCACACGTACGGGGCGAGCATCCTCACTCATTTACGATCACGAGGTTACTGATGTCCACGAACCGCATTCCAGACGCCGGGGAGCCACACGCCCGGCCCCACGGTGGTGTCCCTCCGAGGGAGAAGTTGCCTGGCGTCCGCCACATCGTCGCGGTCGCAAGCGGCAAGGGAGGCGTCGGGAAGTCGACGGTAAGTGTGAACCTCGCGCTCGCTCTGCACCAGATGGGCGCGCGGACGGGGCTCGTCGACGCGGACCTCTTCGGTCCGAGCATACCCGGCATGCTTGGCATCCCGACGGGCCCACGACCAACGATGACGGCTGAAGGACAGATCGTGCCACTCGAACGGTCGGGCCTGAAGGTCATCTCGATGGGCATCCTGACCGGCGACGACGAGCCGGCAATCCTCCGCGGGCCGATGGTCTCGAAGTATCTCCAAGCGTTTGTTACCGGAGTTGCCTGGGGCAAACTCGACCACCTGATCCTCGATCTGCCGCCGGGGACCGGAGATACGCAGCTCACGCTCTCTCAAGGAACGCCGCTATCCGGCGCGATCATCGTGACGACACCGCAAGACGTTAGTCTGCGCATCGCCCGTCGAGGGCTCCGGATGTTCGAAAAGGTTCAAGTCCCCATCCTCGGCATCATCGAGAACATGAGCGGCTTCATGTGCTCGCACTGCGGGGAAACGACGGACATCTTCCGCCGGGGGGGAGGTCGTCGCATGAGCGAAGAACTTGGCGTCCCGTTCCTCGGCGCCGTGCCGATCGATCCGGAAATCGTGACGGGGGGGGACGAGGGGTGGCCGATCGTTACCAGCAAACCAGATTCCCAGGTAGCCGTCGCCTATCGCGCCATCGCGACGCAACTCGCCAAGAGTCTCGATGCAACCCCAGGGGCCCTGCTGGAGCCGTTCGTCTGGAGTTGGGGCGACGACAAGACGGCTCCGCCCTGGCTCGAAGGCGCGGTCACCTCGGAGGGAGGACCGATCATCCCGGTTGGGCTTCGGCGGCGCGACCCGCGGACGCTGTCGATTCTCTGGCAGGATGGACAGCGCCACGACCACGACGTCCGGGACCTTCGGCTCGCCTGTCCCTGCGCCGTGTGCGTCGATGAAACGACCGGTCAAAGGAGGCTTGACCCCAAGACTGTGCGCCAAGACGTGGCGCCCCGCGTCGTCTCGAGCGTCGGCAGCTACGCAATCAACATCGCCTGGAACGACGGCCACAGTACGGGATTCTATTCCTTCGAGTTTCTTCGTTCCCTGGCCGACCGCACGGCAACTCAGGCCACGTATGATGTCTAGCGTTCACCGATTGCGTGAGGCGGGGTCGATCCTGCTCGTTTCCACCTATGAACTTGGTCACCACCCGCTGGCCATCGCCTCGGCGCTCGGGTTCCTCGACGGCGAGCGGTAGGTCCGTGAGCCATCGCGATTGCGCGCGCGGGAAGGGACGATGACTGACAAAACTCGCGTTGCGGACATGATCACCATCAAGGCTCAGCCGTCACTGGTCGACCCCGACAGCTGCAAGTTCCAGGTCGACCGCGCCGTTCATCCCGGCGGACCGTTCTTCTTCAAAAACAAGCAGGCGGCAGCCGGTTCCCCGCTCATCGAGCGAGTCTTCCAGATCGAGGGCGTTGCGAGCGTCCTCGTCGCGGGGGATATCGTGACCGTGGGCAAAACGCCGTCCGCCAGTTGGTCCGATATCATGAAGCCGATTGGGGCCGCGATTCGCACCCAACTGATGTCGCCCGTGCCCGCCATCCTCGGCAAACGCGTCGCGCGGCGCAACGGCCCTCGAAGCGACGCCGAGATCCGAGAAGATGTCCAATCCCTGCTCGAGGACGAAGTGAATCCGGCTGTGGAGCGTCACGGCGGAAAGATCTCGCTCGTCGACGTCAAGGGTGCCGTCGTGTACATCACTATGAGCGGCGGGTGCCAGGGCTGCGGAGCAGCGAGCGTGACCTTAAAGCAGGGGGTTGAAGTGATGATCCGCGACCAGATTCCCGAAGTCGTACAGATTGTCGACGCCACCGATCATGCAGCTGGCAAAACCCCGTTCTACACTCCGAGCAAGTAGACAGGGGTTCCCGTCGATCGTGTAAGGAGGCGTTTCGATGAGCCTTGAGGAAGATGTGGCGATAGCCCGCGCGACGTGCCCGTGTTGGCTCGCGCCCTGAGGTGCCACGAAGTGCCGCAACTGCAGCATGAGTCGCGAACACCATCTTGATCACTGTGAGTGGGGCGGCCACGCGGCGATTAAGCGTGTCGTGCAGATGACCAGGTTCGATGCACTTGAGGGAATTAAGCGGTACGTCGATCGGGATCCCGCCATCTCCAGCGAGGTTAGCAAGGAGCTTCAAACGGGGGAACCGGGGTACCACAGTGGACGCTTATCTCGTTTTCTGGCGGTTAGGTGGTCAACACACCAGCGAAAGTCGGGAAGCTCACCTTCACTCTGAAGGCGCCCGGCTCTACCGACATCTCGCGGGACCCCTTCCGCGGCCGGTTCTCTAAGCGTCGAGCGTCCACTCCGGGTGGGTGTTGCAACCCGTCGAGGAACGATGTCGGGAAGGACAGACTAGAGATGCGAGGCACCCGGGACAGGTTCACGGCAGATCCATCCCGCGCTCCTGGCCATGCACATGAGCGCCGTACGGCGGCAGCGTCGTGAGACGAGGATCGTCCACGGGCCCGCCGATTGTGAAGTGATACAGCGACTGGAACGTGGCATCCGGGAAGCCGAAGACGTCGTGGACCGGGTCATCAAAAAAACAGCCGATCCCCGTCGCCCGAACGCCGGCCGCTTCCGCCTCTAGATAGAGGACTTGCCCGATTGCTCCCGTCTCCCAGAACAAACGCCGGTAAAACCACGGGCCTTCCCTTCGTAAGGTCGGCTCGAACTCAGCGATCATACCGAGGGCAAACGCGCCGTCTCCGGCAATCCCCTGGTGACAACTGACCATGGTGGCAATGTCCCTTGCATCCCCCTCCGCGAGTAGGTAGAGGGGGAGATCGCGAGGGCATCGCGGCGGCGTTGTCCAGGAAAACTCCGTCCGCAAGATGCTTCGGAACGTCTCCATCTTGCCGGGCTTCCGGGGCAGCATGTACAACCCGGGTGGGATGTCAACGACCCTGTGGACGAACAGGGCCAAATGGATCGTCGGATCCCACGGTATCCCATCCCATGGCATGGGACGTCGGCTCACGTTCCGTTCGAGGCGAGGCATCACCCGGGAGAGCATACGGTAGAAACTCTCCGCCGGAATCGCGGTCTCGCCGTCGCATCCCAGGAGGCTTCGGCGTTGCCGGATGATCTGTCCGGCTGACGGCCCATTGCCAGGTCCCTCGACCCTGCCCCGTGCTTTGGCCAGATTGACGAGCTCAAGGGTCGTTCGTTCGCTGCTCAACTTCCGCGACGCCGTCGCCACACGATCGATGATCTCCCAGGGAACCGGATCGTCCGCGCTCAGCCGGTTTGCTTTGCCGCACCAGCGTTGTTGTGTCAGCTTGTGAACTGCGTCGAGATCGAGGTAGAGTGGAAGGGATCGCCCGGCGTTCTCCAGCCCACCAATTCCAACATCGGCCGGCCAGACGATCATGACCAGCTCCGGATTTTCGCGCTCGGAACCCTCGAAATCCTCGGCTCGATTGAGTCCCAGCAGTTCTTCGATGGTCCGATCCGCCAGGCCGTCCAGAATCACCGCATTCCACCCCAACGTCGCGGCGGCGATCCGGATCGCCCCAATCGCATGCCCCGCGTCGTGCTGGCAATACCTGAATGCGCGCTCACCATATTTCCACGCCTCCCGCCAGTGAACGGACGAAAGCCCCATCAAAAAGGCCCGTGGGGGGAAATCTTTCATGAGTGCCGCGAACAGCTCATCGGGAATCTCCGCACGCCGTTCGAGCGCGTGCTCCTTCGGCGCGTAGTGGTAAAGGCCGGTGGTCAGCGCGGAGTCCGGAAGCCCCCCGATCAGCAGGTAGCCCTCGGTGGGATGTAGGTTGCCGCTGGAGGGATTGCTACGAAGCGCCCAACGCGTGTCGCCAACTTCCTTCCACGCGGAAAGGGCAAGGGCATATTCAAACAATCTCGATAGGGTGCGAATGGAAACCCGCGCGCTCGGCACGGTGAAGGGGTGGTAGAGATCATCGTACCGGGGCGAGAGCGGATCGTCCTCGGGGCCAAGGATCGGCAAGGGAATGAGCACCGCGCCGTCAAAGCGGCGGAACGGGTTAGGCAGGTTCGCCCAGTCCAGGGAGCCGAGGGAGCGGGCATAGTGGCTCAAGTGATGCTTGGTTTCGAGGTGATATCGCATCACCATGTCGAGTGGTTCCATGTCGTACATGCTAGCTTCGGAAGCCCTCAGAGGCGGCCGATGAGCGTGTCGAGGGGCGGCGCTCCGGCGGCCCGCACGCGCAGCGTGACCGGCATGCGGGCGTCCGTGGCGGCATTCTCAATCGTGAATCCGGAAGGGTCGAAGAGCTTCGCAAACAACGGCTCAATCGCCCCCCGCACCGCCTCGACAGCGTCGGCGCTCTGGGGGAAGCGCAGCCGGTCGATCACCTGCACCCGGAGCTCGTCGGTGCGGAACCGCACGGGTGGGTGGGGATCGGCCTTCCGCTGCAAGGCCCGCGCGGCCGCGAGAACATGGCGCACTCCCTGCTGGATGTCTTCGGCGAGGTCGCTCAGTGTGGGGCGCTTGCGGGTGACCATCAGTCCGGGGCGGGGCTCAGATAGGTCGATCGTGTAGTCGACGTCGTGGCCGACAAGAACGATGGCTGGACCCTCATGCACGTGCTTGTAGTCGGCCACGTCGATGAGCATCCCCTCGACGATCTTGTTGCGGATCCACTCGTGGAACAGGGCGACCATCAGTGGCGGGTCGACCGCGATACCGTCGGCGAAGAAGATCTTGATGGCGCTGCGCCCCGGGCCGTGCATCATCCTCGCGGGCCGTCGGGCGGCTTGGTCGGCCACCGGGACCGGCTCCTCCCCTCACATCGACACGCCGCCGATCGCAGCGCCGCTGAGGCGTGACTCACAGGCGTACGTGGCCTCGATGAAGAGCTGCGCCTCCTCGACCCTCTGGTGCGCGACGTCGCGGTCGATGCGCCCCGGCGGGCTCTCGTGGCGCCTCAGCAGGTAGTGGGCGAACTTGCTACCTGCGTACTTGTCGAAGAACAGTTCGGAATCGACGAAGCGCGACTTGAACTCCGAGACGACCTGATCGGGGTCATCGCCGACGTCCAGGTTGCGCGTGCGCACCAGGGCCTGGGCGGCCATGAGCATCGACCTGTATGCCCGCTGCTCGGCCCTCTCGTAGCGCCCCTCGTCCAGCTCCACCTGGGCGTCGAAGCTCTCCGATTCCGCCTTGGAGATCTCCATCGAGAAGACCGTCACCACCTCCCCGGCGCACTCGCCCACTGCCAGGTCGCCGGTAGTGAACTCGCGAGGGTCGCCCCAGTCGGTATAGAAGTCGGGCCTCTCCTGATAGCCCGGCACTTTCATCAACGGCTCGAGCGTGGCACGCAGCTCCTTCTTTCCGAGCCGCTGGACGAAGGCCTGGAAGCCCTCGCCGTTGGCCCGCTCGCGTGCGTAGCGATCGGTGAAACGCTCGATCACGTCCGGGATCGCTTTGCTGGGGACGGCGCCCATGGCCAGGCCGTAGCTGCCGGCGTTCTCGTGCCATTGCCCCCCGAGCACCACCTGGAAGTGGGGGACCGTATGGTTGCCGACCTTGCGAGTGCTGCCGTAGAAGCCGATGTCGGCCACGTGGTGCTGACCGCAGCTGTTGAAGCAGCCGGAGATTTTGATCTTGAGGTCCTTGATCGCCTGCGGGAGCGAGGCCGACTTGGCGGTGAGCTGCTGGCGCAGCTCGGCCGCCAGGCCGCGCGAGCTGGCGATCCCGAGCTTGCAGGTGTCGGTGCCCGGGCAGGCAGTGATGTCGACGATGGTGCCGGCGCCTGGGTCGCCGAGGCCGATCGCCTCGAGGTCGGCGAACAGCTTCGGCAGATCCTCCTCGCTCACCCACCGGAGGGCGATATTCTGCTCGACCGTTGTGCGCAGGTCATCGCCCACGTACTTGCGGGTCAGGTCGGCGATGGCGCGAGCCTGGTTGGCCGCGAGGTCCCCGAGCGGACAGTTGACGATCGTGACCGCGTACCCTTCCTGTCGCTGGCGGTACACGTTCGTCGCTGCCCAAGCTTCGAACCCCGCCTGCGCCTGCCCGCTGATGGACTGCAGCGGCGCCGGCTCCTTCTTGGGCCTCGTGAACGACTCGGGCAGGTCTCCGAGGAATGCGGTCCAGCGCTCGTCCTGAGGCAGCTTTTGGCGCTCCTCCAGGACGATGCGCCTGAATTCGTCGATGCCGAGGTTGGCGACCAGGAACTTGATGCGGGCCCGAGCGCGGTTCTTCTTCTCCCCCAGGCGCGCGAAGACGCGGGCCACGGCCTGCGTGAGCGGCAGGATCTCCTCCTCGGCCACGAACTCCGAGAGCACCTTGGCTTGGTGCGGAACCGTCCCGAGCCCACCTCCGACCAGGACCTTGAAGCCGCGCTTGCCGTCCCGCACGCGGGCCAGGTAGCCGATGTCGTGCATGTGCGCCAGTCCACAGGCCTCATGCTCGCATCCGGAGAACGCCGGCTTGAACTTGCGCCCGAAGTCCTGCACGTCCGGGTGACCGAGCAGGAAGCGCATCAGCGCCCGCGCGTAGGGTGAGATGTCGAACGTCTCGGTGCGGCAGACGCCCGCCAGGGGGCACCCCGTCACGTTGCGCACGGAGTTACCACACGCCTCGCGGGTGGTTACGCCCACCGCCGCCAGGCGGCGCATCAGATCCGGCGTGTCATCGATGTGAACGTAGTGAAGTTGGATGTCCTGCCGAGTGGTGATGTGCAAGATGCCGTCCGAGTACTCCTCGGAGAGATCCGCGATCACCTCGAGCTGCCCCGGCGTGATGCCTCCGTACGGGATCTTGATGCGCTGCATACCCGGGGCATCCCAGAGCGTGTCGGGGCCCTTGAGCAGTCCGCCGGAGGGATACACCAGCTCCCGTGTGGCCACGCCGTCGTGGCGCTGTCCATTATCGTAGCGCTGGCCGTAGATGCCGCGCCTGAGGCGGGTCTCCGCGAAGACCCTATCATCGATCCTCCCCTCGCGTTTGAGCAGGATCTGACCCTCGAAAATGTCGATCTCGTGGGCCCAGTCCTCCGGCATCTTGCCGCCGAGCGCTTCCTTCCAGCTTGTGGCGGGCATCGTCCTTACACCTCCCGCTCCGTCCCTGGCCGCCCGAAGGCGGCAGCCGACGCGGACCTCAAAAGAGACGCACCGGCCAGGACCCCCCGACGGGTCCAGTGGCCGCGGAGCTCTGCATCCGAGATTCTTTGCGTTGCTGATAGTTTAGCACGGACGCATCCGGACGGAGGAGGCCGTAGAGCCAAGCAGGAGAAACGCGGACGGATTTTTCGGTAGGCGCCGGAGTCAGGTCCCTCCGAGGCCTGTTGATCCAGAGGTCTGTTGATCCAAAAGATACCGAGGACCTGACGGGCCGTCAACGCGACGTTGCAGGGCCCGGGAAGCGGCATCGCGGTTCTGGAAAGGTGCGTTTTAGCGGTATCCCCTTTCGGGAAAGGGGCCGTTTAGCGGCATCGCCCTTCCCGGAAGTGCCGTTTTAGCGGCATCGACCCTCGCGAAAAGGGCGTTTTAGCGGCATCGAAATCGAGAAAATCGGCTGATCCGGCAGGGGAGGCGCAGAGAGGGTCTGGCCGTAACTCTCGTGTTGTCAACGCGCTGGCGAAGGGGCGTGTGCCTCTGAACCGGCAGAGGAACGCGTTCTAGGCCCGGAAAACTGCCGCTAAAATGCCGCTTCCCTGCCGGCCGCGGGACCGGAACTGCCGCACCGGTGCCGCTTGCAGATCGGCCAAAGTCCCCAACATGTCGCCTGCCCAGTGAGACACGACTCGTTTGCTTCGGGTGGATTGTGATCGCGGGGACGAGTTGGTAGGATCGGCTCACCGCGTCAACCCGGAGGCGACAAGGGGATGCATTCGTCCAAGGCGGCCGAGTTCGTCAGGCTCGCAGCAGGTTGGTGTCCGCGCTCGCCTGCCCCGGTTTATCTGGAGAGTTGGCTTGCAAGCGTTGGACAAGATGGAGCGGACCGGTTATTGCTCGGGTGCATATAGATGCTCACGCTGGTTACAGGCAAGGAAATCGAAGATCGGTATGTCATCCACAGCAGCATCGGTACGGGGGGTTTTGCCACGGTCTGGCGAGCGTCCGACAAGCAACTCAATCGTGATGTCGCACTGAAGAGACTGCTAAAGTATACATCGGAGTCGGGCGCTGACGAAGCAAAGCGCATTTTGGCCGAGGCTCGGAAACATGCCCAGTTGGTTCATACTAACATTGTGCAAGTCTACGACGTCATCGAGTGCGAAGGAGAGCACCTAATCGTGATGGAATACGTAGATGGACAGTCGCTTGAGGGCTTGCTCCGCGACAATGCTCGCAAGGGCTCCGCTCTAGCGCTCGACAACGCAATATCCATTCTTCAAGACGTCCTTGCCGGAGTGGCTTTCGCGCACGACAAGAAAACAATTCATCGTGATCTCACACCGTCCAATATTCTTCTCACTTCAACGGGTGTGCCCAAAGTCTGCGACTTCGGGATCGCCCGGTTGGTAGGGCCCCGCCCCGTTGAGTCAACGACCTCCACGCAGGGTGGCACCGGGAATCCCAACTATATGTCGCCAGAACAGCACCGCGGGGAAGAGGCAGACCCATCATCCGATCTGTTCATGGTTGGGATCACCGGATATCTCCTATTGACGGGACGCCATCCGTTTGCGCACCCAAGCGGGCTATTCTCGATCCGCGATTTGATTACCGATGACAACTACACTCCAGAGGCGCCCAAGCCGACATCGGCACTGACAACGTCTCAGCAGAGGCTGTATCGAGAGTATGCGGCCGTCGTGATGCGCCTTCTCAATCGGGAACGCGCAGGCAGATTTGCGAATGCGAGGGAGGCAATCGCAGCAATTGAGGCTGTTACTCCCTCTCAAGAGTGTCTGCAGTGCGGCGAGCGTGTGCCCGAACACTCACGGTACTGCATGTTCTGCGGTCAGCTTCTTTCGAAGCCTGAGCCTCCATCGGTGCAACCTTCGGCGCCTGCACGCGCTGTGGTTCGTTCGGTAGACGACCTTGTGCAAGAAGGATTCTTGCTCAGCCGCGTCCGACGCTGGGACGAGGCTATTGACCGATACGTCCAGGCACTCAAGATCGATGGTCAGAATACGCGAGCCCTCCGCAATCTCGGCTATGCGTTGAATGCCGTAGGTCAGTTCGAAGAAGCAGTTCAGACACTCTCGCGTGGCCTTGCTCAGAACCTAGAGCAGCCGTCGCATCGTGCAAGCTTTTTGCATGAACGGGCCATAGCTAGATCAGAGTTGAAAGATTACGAAGGAGCGATGCAAGACGTGAACGAGGCCTTGCGCCTTCTGCCCTTCTCGGTCAAATCGCTCCACCTCCGGGCGCGAATTCACTTGTATCGGGGTGAAGGGGCCGAAGCTCGGCGAGACGCGCAAGAGGTGCTGCGTCGGAACCCTGACCATATAGGCGCCGCACGGCTACTCGATCAGACGTCATAATGCCACACGGCTCATGAATAGCTACCACACGAACCCGTCGGCAGGCGGCGGGCTCGCAGCGGAGCGGCGTCCGGGCTCGCCTTCTGCGGTTTATGCGGAGCGCTATGTGACTACGGATCGATGGCCAGTTGCGGTATTGGAAGAGGTGTTCGGTGACTAAGCCCCGGGTTGCATCACTGGTCATGCTCCTTGTTCCTACCCTTGCCCTCGCTGGCTACTCCGTCGATGTGAACAGCGTCCCCGATTTGAAGGGGAGGGTCCGGACGCTCGCAATAGCTCCAGGAAGTTGTCCGCCGGGGGTCGACTGTCTATGGCTTGAAGACAAGCTGAGAGATGCGGTGGCTGACCATCGTAGTGCGGGCGTGATGTTTGTCCTCTCGGCTAGGCAGGTCCGCGAGAAGATGTTCGCACTGGGTATCGACGCTGTCGACGCCGACGCGCGGGCCAAGCTTGCTGAGGCAATGAGCTTGGATGCATTCGTGATCCCCATCGTGCAGTTTAGTGGGATGAAGTCGAGTGGTGCCGTGGGAACCGTCACCGGGTCCGTGTTCGGGATCGCCCAGACCGAGATAGCCAAAGGAGCGGTCGAGCTTCTAATCGTCGAACCAAAGAGTGGAGCGGTGCTCATGAAGGGAATCGGATACGGTGACTCGGGCTGGAAAGCCGAAAAAGGGGTCCTCCTGAGCATGTTTAAGAAAATGCTGTCCCGGGCGTTTTCAACCACCCCCTGAGAGGCATTAGTTCTACATGACGCTTTTCAATCAACGACCATCATCTGACCGCCTGACCCCGCCGGCAGGCGGCGGGCTCGCAGCGGACTGGCGTCCGGGCTCGGGTGCGGCAGTTTAGTCGGGGCGGTAGGCAGCTAAAGGAAAGGCATGGCGAAGCCTCTTTGGGTCAAGGTGCTGGCTGCAATTCGGGCGCTCATCTACATGACGGGGTTCGTCCTATTTTGGGGATGGCAGGCGCTGAGCGTTCGGAGGTTTGACCTAGCCCTCGGCATCGCCCTGCCGGCGCCGTTACGGTCGGCGGGTGTGGGTGCGATGATCGCGGGTGGCGCGCTTGCATTCACCTGCGCAGCTGTCTTCGCGATGTGGGGTGAGGGCACGCCAGCGCCGTTTGATCCGCCGCGGCAGTTCGTGGCCATCGGCCCTTATCGGTACGTCCGAAATCCGATGTACATCGGGGGGTTGGGCGTGCTCGCTGGCCTGGGCCTGTACCTTCAGTCAGCCTCAGCGCTTTTGCTTACGGTCGGTGTGGCGCTGCTGGTCCATAGCTTCGTGGTCCTGGTTGAGGAGCGAGGTCTCGATGTACGATTTGGGGATAGCTATCGTCAGTACAAGACGATCGTCCGGCGGTGGTTGCCGCGCTTCCGGTGAGTTGAGGGCCGTGCCTTCGTGTGGTACGCCGCATAACAACACTGACCCTATCGGCAGGCGGGGACTCGCAGCGGACAGGCATCCGCGGTCGCTCTCCTGATGTCAGAGACACGCTCTCCCCGGCCGGGTGTCGGAAATCACTCTGGGCACGACATGAGCGCCCAGCAGACGGAAGACCCGAGCTTGGCTCGCATCGGGGCCTTCAGCGACGGGGTGTTCGCATTCGCGATCACGCTACTGATTTTGGCGATCCATATCCCGCAGCCCACCGACGCCGATGCCAACCAGGGGCTGCTGACCCTGTTGACCCAGCAGTGGAGGAGTTACCTCGCGTTCGTCCTCAGCTTCATGCTCGTGGGGATCAACTGGGCGAACCACAGGGTAATGTTCGCAACCTTTGCCCGGGCCAACCATACCCTCGTCTGGCTGAACCTCCTGTATCTGATGGTGGGGGTCGCGTTCATGCCTATCCCGACGGCGGTCCTTGGCGCGTGGCTGGGCAGCCCCAACAACCAGGTGGTCGCCGCGGTGTTCTACGGGGGGGCCGCCACCGTCGGCGGGCTGGTCTACAACCTCCTCTGGTGGTATGGGGCGTACGCCGCCAAGCTGACCTCTCCGACGCTCAGCGCAGGCGACCGCCGCGCGCACACCATCGCGTGGGGGCCAGCCCCGCTCGTGGTCGCGGCACTCACGGCAGTCGCGTTTGCCAGACCGCACCTGGCGGTGGCCGGCTATGTGGCCACGGTCTTCGTGTACATCCTGCCCGTCCCGAGGTTGGTTGCCCTCAAGCAGCAGCGGCGCCACACGCTGTCCGGCCACGGCGGGTAGGTGGTGACCGGGAGGAAGAAAGATTCAGTCGTCTCGCTGTCCTGAGATGTCAGTTGCTTATCCTATGGAGGTCACCGCGTGCGTAAAGTTAAAGCAACCCGTCGTCGCTCTGGCCTCTCCACAAAGGCCCGCGCCTCCTTGAAGCTCCGCGGCCGCTACATGGGCTACATGCGGCATCTTAAACCGAGGCAGAAGGCCCAGGTGAGGAAGGTTAGGGAATCGAAGGGCGTCAGACCGGCGATCGCGAGGGCGAAAGCGCTCGGTCGCCTGTAGAATCCCATTTGAGCCGACCGCAGGACCTAGCTGACTGGACCCGCAAACTATTGCAGAAGACGGGCCTCCGAAATATGGCGAGATGGACAGCGACCGTACTATGGATTCACCGAGTAATTATTCGGGGGCCGACTGGTGGAGCGAGTAATGAAGACAAGTAACGCGCAATTCACGGTTGCAGAGTACGTTAAGCAAATGCAGACCGGTGACATCAAGGTAAATAAGGACTACCAGCGGAGTAGTGTTGTTTGGCCGGCCGCAGCTCGATCCTACCTGATCGACACCCTCATCCACGGATACCCGGTTCCCAAATTGTCTCTCTACCAGAAAACAGATCTCCGCACGCGCACGACCATCAAAGAGATCGTCGATGGTCAACAGCGGAGTCAAGCCATCCGCGATTTCTTCGAGAATAATCTACGAATATCAGGACACAGTGAGTTCAGAGGTAAGACATTCGAACAGCTGGCCCCAGAAGTTCAAGAACGATTCCTAACCTATGCAATTACGGTGGACCTTTTCGCAGCGGCTACTGATGTAGAGATTAGGGAGGTATTTCGACGGATAAATTCTTACAACGTTCCACTGAATCCCGCCGAGAAGAGACACGCAACCTGGCAGGGAGAATTCAAGTGGTTTATCGTGATGCTTTGTGAACAGTATGCACAGACCCTAAAAGATCTCGGCATTTTCTCCGAGCCTCAATTGGCGCGCATGTATGATGCGGCGCTGTTTAGTGAGGTCTGTCGCACGTTGACGCATGGCATCGACCACGCCTCCGAGTCTAAGCTGGAGGGGCTATACAGAGAGTATGACTCAGAGTTCGCAGTGGGAGAGCAGCTCACCGGCGTAATTCGGGTCGCGATGGAAGTACTCATCGCCCTAAGGGAGCTTCATCGCTCGCCACTATACAAGCCATACAACGTATACAGTCTCATCACGGCGATCGCCCACGTGACACGGCGATTTGATAATCTTCAGAAGGTCTTCAGAATCGACGAACCCAAGCTGGTGAACCCGGCGACAGTGATGGACTCATTGTCAATGCTTGTGCGAGCGCTCGAGGAAGAGGACACAAGAGGCCCGTGCGGATCTTTCGTGACGGCGTGCTCTGCGAAAACCAATCGCAAGGAGCCTCGCGCTGTTCGGTTCGTGTGGTTCTGTAAGGCTCTTACCGGGCAACGGATGATGTGAACCAGAGAAGACACCTTGATCAACTGTGGCGGGTGGCTCAGAAACGGTATCGGCGACTGCGAGCTGAGTCTCTCAAGCTAGCTGTGTCAACAGCGGATCCTGAAGCTCGTAGACGACGCGTACCGCTGCTGATGATTGATGGGATCAACCAGTGGTCAAACTTTGCACGCTCCTTCTTCCTATCGTCCGCTCTCGGATGCCGGTCCCAGGGAGGGAGATGGATTGTAGGAGGCGGATTACCCACAGCGAGACAACGAGAAGTGATCGTGGCAGCGATTCACGCTGCCGCGCCGCGAAACGTCGTACAGTTGCCACCCGCCGGACCGATTGATCGCCGCCTTGAACCTACATGGAGCGATCCGAACGTCCTGATTCAGGCTGGACAGGCTATCGGGTTGACGAACCAGCAGGACATTATTAATGCCTTCTCACCGTTTCCTGGGTTTATTGTTGATTGGTTGTGTGTACGGAACTTCTATGCTCACAGGAATGCCGACGCTTACGAATCTGCAAGGACCGTCCTGACGCGGCACGGCGTGGTATTTGGCTCTGATGTGTCGGAATGGATGCTACGGGCCGGGTTGGCTGGGTATCGACCCTTACTTGTTGATTGGTGCCTAGAGATGGAATTGCGATGCGAGTATCTGTGCGTGTGAGTGCTCCTCCGAAGGGCATCACCTGCGATGGCTGGAGATGTCCGTTAACGGATGTAGCTGGCATAGAATCTGGCCGCAGCTGAAGCCGCGGCAGAGGGCACAGGTCAGGAAGATCCGGGAAGCGGAGGGAGTGAGGGCGGCGATCGCCATGGCGAGAAACATTGCTCGGGCGTGTGGAGTCTCAGGAACCACTGATGTCCAACGAGGATGAACGAGGGCCACTTTACGAGCGACCAAAGAAGGCGTCGCATCTGCACACCCTCTGGTACGAGGTAGACATGCTTGACTACTGCCTTCAGATGCTGTCGGCCGGGGCGGTACGTTCGAAACCTGAGGAGAGTGTTTATCTTGAGGGCTTCCTGCTCCATTACCGCAATGTCCTGCGGTTTCTCAGCGGGATTGGGCACCGGCGAAGCGACCTCAGTACGGCAGAGCCGAAGGTCTGGGCAGGAAGAGTACTTACGCCTGAGGAGGTTGAACAGATCCAGCGTCCAGCGGTAATGTTAGACTCCAAATACCACGCCGACATTTCTCAATACCTTCAACACTGCACCGTGCGTCGGATGGAGGACGAGAAGCAATGGAACGTATCCCGGATGAATCTAGAGTTGCAAGCTATCATCGAAGCGTTCCAGCGGTCCTTTCCGAGGCCGTAAGATGAAGAATCGCCGCGACACCATCGAACAACTTCAGGCAGACGCCCGGATCTATGGTTACTGTCCCAATTCCGACTGCGGAGAGCCTTTCCCCCTGAGGCACGCCCTCCTCTTCTACGCTGACGAGCCGCTCCCTGAGAGGGCTCGTGAGGTCTTGGCGGAATGGAAGGATGAGCTTGGGGAAAGAAAAAGGGGACTTGGCGACGCACGTCGCCTGGCCCGTCAACAGTCAGAACAGCGAGCCATCGATGTCAACCTCGGGAAGATCCTTGAGAAGATCGCCCCTGTCTTTGATGGCTTCGGTTACAGTGCACGGGATTGCAGGGCCTTGTTCGAGCCCATCGACTACGTCGTCTTCCAAGGTCTCGCCCGGCGTCGCCAGGTGGAGGCTCTCGTCTTCGTGGACATCAAGACAGGTGGCGGTGGACTGAACCGGCACCAGCGTCAGGTCCGCGATGCCGTCAACGATGGCAGGGTGCAGTGGATGACCTACGCAAACAGGCCCCGATCATGAAGCACCCGCTCGTCGCGATCCTGGAGGACTTCCAGAACATCCTGGGTCTCTGCCCTCACTGTGGCGAGTTCTTCCGTCTGACGGACATCGCCATCTCCTATCAGGGCAGGCCGAGACGGACATTCCTGGATGGCATGGAAGCAGAGGAAGACCGGTTGGATCGAGCAGAGGATCGGTTCGAGGAGCGGAAAGAAGAGATCCGGGAGGCGGCCAGGGAGCGGGGTCGGAGGCAACTGCCCCGGCTTCTGAAGAAGGCCGAGCCAATTTTCTCCTGCCGGGGGTTTTTCCCGCAGGATGCCAAGGCACTTTTCGATCCCATCGACTTTATCGTGTTCGATGGAATGAACCGAAAGCAGCGGATCGACCGGGTCGTTCTCCTAGATGGCCCTTCCGATGGGCGCGAGAGGGAGAAGGTACAGCGTTCGGTCGAGCGGTCTGTGCATGCCGGAAACTACGAGTGGCGGACCGTCCGGGTTGGGAAGGATGGTCGTGTCGAGAGCAAGTAGGTCGTCTAGAGACGTGGGGCAAACAAAATCCAGGAAGTCTCCTTCCGCCGGTCGTGACGTGCCAAGGAAACGGCGAGCCGACAGCGGCGCGATTCCTGAGGGGATCGGAATCGAGACACTTCACGAGTTGGTCCACTGTCTCGAATCGGCTGGCGTCAATTACTGGCTCGGGAGGGGGTTGTTCAGGCAGTTCACGCTACACAAGAACTTCGGAGATCGACAGGGTGACATTGATTTCCACGTCCTGAGGGAGGAGCACGCCAGACTTCAAAGCGTCGTGACGGACCTGACGGATAAGGGATACGAGCTGATTTCAGGTCCGGAGCACGGGCACAAAGTCACGATACGCAAGCGAGGCGTCAAGGTTGAATTCGTTTTCCTTGAAAGAGACGGCGACATTCTCTGGCATCAGGCTGGTTGGCCCAGGAGGAAGCGCTACGACTCTCCCGCGAGGGCCTTCGGGGACCGCAGAGTCGAGATGTTCGGTGTTTCAGTTCGTGTGCCCAACGAGGAATATCTTCCGGCGGTTTTTGGGTCGGGTTGGCGCAAGAACACGAAGGGCAGCGGGGGACGGCTGATGCCCTGACGTGGGGAGCACCAGGGACGATCTTCAGCAGGTCAGCCCCCGCACTCTCTGCCACAACTCCTGATCGCTCGGGTGCGTGTAGATCGTTGTGGTGAGCGGACTCACGTGCCTCGCGAAGCGCTGCGCCAGGAACAGGTCTCTCGAACGCCGGTAGACTTCCGTCACAGCCGTGTGTCGAAGCCCGTGGAAGGGGTATAGCCGGTCGAATCCAGCCTTCACCTGCCATGTCCGGAAGGCGAACTGGACGCGACGCGGGGAGATGCGGCGGCGACCTCCTTGGGAGCAGAAGACGGGATCCTCGGGGCGGAGCCCCTCGCGCTTCGTGCCCTTGTGCCGCCAGAACCTCCGGAACTTGGCCAGCAGGGCATCCGGCAGGAACACGTCGCCTGCCCGACCCCCCTTGGCGATCTCGGGCCGTAGCCGGACGCGATTCCCGGGCCTGCCGTCCGGGGTATGGACATCTCCGACGTTCAGTCCTACGATCTCTGCAAGCCGTAGTCCGGTTCCGAGCGCCAGGGAGTAGATCAGGTGGTCACGGACATTGCGGCGCGTGGCTCGGAGAAGCGCCCGCTGCTCGGCTTGCGTCATGGTCTGCGGGCTGAGATGGGGCATCTCGCTCTTCTCCCACCGACAATTCATGCTTGGGTGGGGCAGGAAGTCAAGGTGGATGGGCATTCCTATCGTTGGGCCAGGACGCCTCATGAATTCCTGGTGGTGTCGCCAGCCGGGCGGTTAGACAGATGAGGATCACAGCCAAGTTACCCCTCCACCTACTAGAGGGACTCCTAGATTCGGTTGGGAAATCCGTTCTTGTGCATTCGACAAGAACAGCGGAGCACCTCGGACGCTCGAAGGAACATCTGACCGCCCTTCCAGTTCGAGCTGAGGATGCGGTCGTACAGATACGCAATGCACTCCAGCAAGTCTTGGAGGATCTCTCGACACAGGCGGCTGCCTTCAGGAAGGAGTCCATCCCCTGTAAACAGCCCAAGCCGAGCTTCGGTGTGCGAGTCGATTATCTGATCAAGGTCGGGTTGCTCCAAGAGACAGAAAAGCAACTGTTCATGGGTGCATATCAATGGCTCAGCGACCGATCGGCACACCCGGGTTTCCTTCCGGATGTCGAGAACTTCTACAAGATCACAAATGGTCTGCTGTGCCTTGGTCGTCTCCACGAGGTAGCTGAACGCACGGCCGCCGCACTCGCACACTTATCCACAGGCAATGACCTGGCGGAGGTCTTGCACCTACTTCAGCGCGGCATCGTCGATCCGGTTCTCCTGCGCAACGGCGACCCGTTTCCCTTCGCTCGCTGTCCCAGATGTGAAGCCGACGGATTACAGCGCGGGGATAGACAGGTAGGCCCCGACGACTACGCGCGATATGTGAAATGTAACTGTGGCTGGGAAATGGAAGATCTGGGGGCGAATGGACCATGGTAAGCCAGGGGACGCAAGTCGAGCGACCGTCGTCGATTCTCACCTAAGGATCGGGAGATCGCGCTGTGCCGCAAGTTGTCATCGAAAACCCGGTCATCAACTCCCCATATGTCGAGCCGCAGCGTCACTTCCGATTCTCGGACGAGGGGATCACGAACGAGATCGTCGAGGAACGGCGACCGAGCTCGTACTTTACCCCGATCCCCGCCCTCAAGAAGAGAGGCAAGCAGCTCGTCCTGGACAGTCAGTGGACACAGGACCGTGTCGAGGAGAACAAGTTCATCAACCAAGTGCGCGCACGGGTAGCGCTCTGGAGACAGAATGGCTACGTCGGCATCACGCGGACATCGCGCCAGTTGCTAGACTACTGGACGCGTGCCGATCGCGAGCGGCGGCTCTTCTTCTGTCAGATCGAGGCGCTCGAAACGGCCATCTATGTCACCGAGGTGGCCAGCAAGTACGGAGACACTTGGATCGAGAACCAGCTTCGGCGGGTGAACGAGGACGCCAACCCGTTGCTCTTCCGGGTCGCCTTCAAAATGGCCACGGGCGCCGGGAAAACTGTGGTGATGGCGATGTTGATCGCTTGGCACACCCTCAACAAGCTGCAGAACCCGCAAGACGCGCGTTTCAGCGATGCCTTTCTTATCGTGACGCCCGGCATTACCATCAGGGATCGCCTCCGGGTCCTGCTGCCACAAGACCCCCAGAACTACTATCGCGAGCGAGACGTCCTGCCGAGCGACCAGATGGAGCAGTTGAACAAAGCGAGGATTGTCATCACCAACTTCCACGCGTTCTCGCCACGGGAGCGTGGTGACGCTTCCAGGCTCACGAAGGCCATCTTGACCAGCGGCCAGCCCGGCCCGTTCGTCGAATCACCGGCGGAGATGGTGCGCCGCGCCTGCCGGGAGCTTGGCGCCAAGCGGAACATCGTGGTCATCAACGACGAGGCTCACCACTGCTACCGGCACAGGACCGACAATCAGGAGCAGACGCTGAAGGGCGATGAGCGTCGCGAGGCAGAGAAACGCGACAAGGAAGCCCGCGTCTGGATTTCAGGCCTTGAGGCGGTCAAGGAGAAGATCGGGCTGAAGGTGGTCTACGATCTCTCCGCCACGCCATTTTTCCTTAAGGGCTCGGGCTACCCGGAAGGGACCCTCTTCCCCTGGGTGGTCTCAGACTTCTCGCTCATCGACTCTATCGAGTCCGGAATAGTCAAGGTGCCTCGCGTTCCCGTGGCCGATAACTCGATGACCGGGGATATGCCCACCTATCGAGACCTCTGGATCAGGATCCGCGAGGATCTTCCGAAGAAAGGGCGCGGGGCCGACCAGCTCACCGGTCCGCCGAACCTTCCAGCCGAGCTGCAAGGAGCATTGCACAGTCTCTACGGAAACTACGAGAAGTACTACCGCCTCTGGGAGCAAAACGTCGAAGCGCGCGCCGGCGGCTCGACGCCTCCGGTCTTCATCGTCGTCTGCAATAACACGAACGTCTCGAAGCTGGTGTTCGATTACGTCGCAGGATGGGAGAAGACGCTGCCCGACGGCGGAAGCCTCGTCGTTCCTGGGTCGCTTCGGGTCTTCAGCAACGAGAAGGAAGGAGGTTGGAGTCCGCGCCCCAACACGATCCTCGTGGACAGCGAGCAGCTCGAGTCGGGGAGCGTGATGAGCAGTGACTTCAAGAAGATCGCCAACGCCGAGATCGAAGAGTTCAAGGCGGAGTACCGGGTGCGCTTCCCCGGTCGGGACCCTGGTGAGCTCACCGATGAGGACCTTCTGCGCGAGGTCATGAACACTGTTGGCAAGCGAGGCAAGCTCGGTGAGAACGTCAAGTGCGTCGTTTCTGTTTCCATGTTGACGGAGGGATGGGACGCCAACACGGTCACCCACATTCTGGGCGTGCGAGCTTTCGGGACCCAGCTTCTTTGCGAGCAAGTGGTCGGCCGCGGGCTTCGACGGATGCGCTATGCCGTTGAGCGACGTCTCGTTCAACACAACGGCAAGGCGGTCGAAATCGAAGCGTTCAGCCCCGAGTACGCGGAAATCTACGGTGTTCCGTTTTCGTTCATCCCGTGTTCCGGATCGACCATGGATGTCATCGCGACACCGATGCCGACGCGGGTACGTGCCCTCGAAGACCGCATCGCGTGCGAAATCACCTTCCCGCGTCTCGCCGGATATCGCTATGAAGTGTCCACCGAGTGTCTCTCGGCCGTATTCGACGAGAGGTCACGCTTGGCGCTTTCGACGGCGGACATCCCGACCAAGACGGAAAACGCGCCCATCGTGGGCGAGAGAACCATCCACACCCTGGAGGATCTCCAGCGCCGCCGCCCTCAAGAGGTGGCCTTCCTGCTAGCCAAGCTGGTCATCGAGAAGTACTTCCGTCAGGACGGCGTCGCCAGGGAGGACCGACCAGAAAAGCATCAATTCGACGCCGAGGTTCAGGCGTGGCGTTTCCCCCAGGTCCTCGCTATCACCCGTCGCTGGCTGGCTGAATGCGTGACGTTGAAGGACAACACGTTTCCTCAACTGCTCCTGCTAATCGAGTTCGCTCACGACGCGGCCGACAAGATCTACCGATCGATCGTCGCCTCGAGCGCGGGGCAACAGACGCTTCTACCGATCCTGCGGCCCTATGACGTGCAAGGCTCTACCCGGTATGTGGACTTCGACACGGTGAAGCCTGTCTATGTGACGCGCCCCGACAAATGCCATATCAGCCACGTTGTGGCCGATACGGGGTCTTGGGAGCAGAAGGCCGCTCAGGCCTTGGAAGAGATGGACGAAGTCGTGGCCTACGTCAAGAATCAGAGCCTTGGATTTAGCATCCCGTACACGCTCAACGGCGAGGAGCGGGCATACTACCCCGACTTCATCGTGCGTCTCAGATATACTAACGAATCGATCGTGAACCTGATCCTCGAAGTGACCGGCGAGAAGAAGAAGGACAAGGAAGCCAAGGTGGCCACGGCCCGGGACCTCTGGGTGCCGGCCGTGAACGCCCATGGGGGATATGGGCGCTGGGGGTTCCTCGAGATCACCGATCCCTGGAACGCGCAGAACACCATTAGGGTTGCCTTGAAGGCGAGGGTGCTGTGACGGTTGCGACCCCGGAATTGCACCCGGAGAATCTCTGAGAATGGCCCGCGAGAAGAAGAAGGCGCATCCATTTCCGGTCGGCTCCCATAGGCACAAAGATAAGCGTAGGAACATTCCGACGCAGGAGCTGCGCGATTTCGTCGCTCCCGAGGAGCAGGCTCCCAAGACGGTCCAGCTCCCTGGCCTCCTGTACGCTCGGGACCAGTCGCTCGACCCGCAGCTCGTGTGGCAAGGAAAGGACGAACAGGATCGTCGACCCCTTGAGCTTCCCGTAGTCCCCATCTACATCCAGGAGAAGATTCAGCCGCAGGCAATCATCGAGGGGGTCCGCGCGCAGGCCAGAAAGAATGATCCGGAGCCGACCTTGGATCTCTTCGGCGATTTCAACGGGGTCCGTTTTGAGGAACTGGTCGACTTCTACCACCACGAGCAGAACTGGTCGAACCGGATGATCCTTGGCGACTCTCTCCTGGTAATGACCTCGCTGGCCGAGAAGGAAGCTCAGAAAGGTAAGGCCCAGACGATCTACATCGATCCCCCCTACGGCATCAAGTTCGGCTCCAATTGGCAGGTCTCAACCCGCAAGCGAGACATCAAGGATGGGAAGGTCGAAGATCTAACCCGCCAGCCCGAGCAGATCCGCGCCTTCCGCGACACATGGGAGCTGGGGATCCACTCCTACCTGCGCTACCTCCGGGATCGTCTGGTTGTGGCGCGTGAGCTCCTCAGCGAGAGCGGCAGCGTGTTCGTCCAGATTGGGGATGAGAATGTGCATCTGGTTAGAAATCTGCTCGACGAGGTGTATGGGAGCGAGAACAGTTGTGGCGTTATTGCGTTCAAAAAAACCGCTGGGGGAACTAGCGATTTCCTTGGAGGAACGTTCGACTTCATTCTTTGGTATGCCAAGACGATTGAGCATGCGAAGTTCCGGCAACTCTTCCACGACAAGACCTTCGGAGGTGAAGGTGCCGGCAACTACACACAGATCGAACTTCCCGACTGGACCCGAAGGCCCCTCACGAAAGAGGAGCGGGACGATATAACTCGTTCCCCGATGGGTTACAGGGTCTTTGCTTACGACAACCTTACGAGTCAGAGCATTGGACGTGACAAAGGCGAAGGGGCAGCCTCATGGTTCCCCGTCGAGTTTGCAGGGAAGGTGTTTCGTCCATCCATGCAGGTACGTTGGAAGACCAACGAGGCAGGGATGGGCCGACTTCATAACGCGCGAAGGCTCGGAACGACCGGAGCGACTCTGTGGTACGTGCGATATCTGGCTGACTTTCCGGCGTTTCCCATCAACAATTTCTGGGAAGACACTGCCAGCAGCTTCATGTCCGACAAGGTCTACGTGGTACAGACTGCAACCAAGATCATCGAGCGCTGCCTCATGATGACCACCGACCCCGGAGATCTGGTGCTTGACCCGACCTGCGGTAGCGGCACCACCGCCTATGTCGCCGAACAGTGGGGCAGACGGTGGATCACGATCGACACGAGCCGGGTCGCACTGGCGCTGGCCCGGACGCGCCTCATGTCGGCCAGGTATCCCTACTACCTTCTCGCGGACTCGCCCGAGGGCATCAAGAAAGAAGCGGAGGTCACCGGAAAGGTGCTGCCTTCTCGGGCAACCAGGACGGAGGGGGACATCAGGAGAGGGTTCATCTATAAGCGGGTTCCGCACATCACGCTTAAGTCGATCACCAACAACGAGGAGGTCGACGTCATCCACGCGAAGTACCAGGAGAAGCTGGAGCTGTCCCGGGAGAGGCTCACCAAAATCCTCAAGAAGAGCTGGGAGGGGTGGGAGATTCCCCGCGAACCGGACCCCAAATGGCCCGGCGAGGCCGCGAAGTTGCTACAGAACTGGTGGGAAATGCAACGTGAGAGACAAAAGGAGATCGATAACAGCATCGGACGCCGCGCCGACGTCGAATACTTCTACGACCAGCCGTACGAGGACGGCGGCCGGGTCCGTGTGACGGGCCCCTTCACCTTTGAGAGCCTTTCGCCACACCGCGTCATCGCGGCCGATGATGAACGACCAACCGCCGAGCGTGAGGCGCAGCGGGAGCCCGGGAGCGCCCAATTCGCAACCATGGTTCTGGAAAACCTGAAAAAAGCGGGCGTTCAGAACACCCGGAAGGATGAGCGACTCAAGTTCGACCGGCTCGACCCCTATGCCGGGCTCTGGATCCACGCCGAAGGCGAGCACACCGAGAAGACCGGCATCGTGCGCCGTGTGGCAGTGTCCCTTGGCCCGGAACACGGCACCGTCGGGTCGGAGCAGGTCAAGGAGGCGGCCAAGGAAGCACTCCGGGGGAAGGGATTCGACCTGCTGATTGTGTGCGGTTTCGCCTTCGACGCGCTTGCCGGAGAGACGGCGCTGGAATTCATGCCCGGGACGCAGACCACGAAGAAGGAATTCGCGGTCGCGCAGGAAGCGCGCCAGTTCGGCAAGCTGCCGGTCCTGCTGACGCGGATGAACCCCGACTTGGCGATGGGTGACGAGGTACTCAAAAAGACAGGTGCCGGCAATCTGTTCATGGTCTTCGGTGAGCCGGACCTTGAAGTCAAGGCAGACAAGAGTGGCAATGTGGTGGTGGAGGTCCGCGGTGTGGACGTGTACGATCCCACCACCGGCCAGATCCGCTCGAGCTCCACGGATGACATCGCCTGTTGGTTCATCGACACGAACTACAACGGCGAGAGCTTCTTCGTCCGCCATGCCTACTTCACGGGCGCCGAGGAACCCTACGACCGGCTCAAGCGCGCACTGCGGGCCGAGGTGGACGAGGCTGCTTGGTCCGCCCTTTACTCCACCCGGAGTCTTCCGTTCCCACGCCCCAGCACAGGTAAGATCGCGGTCAAGGTCTTCAACCACTATGGGGACGAGGTCTTGAAGGTTTATGGGCTATAGCGAGCAGAGCCCAGGGGCTCTGTCCGTGCACTGGACTGGAGGTGGTCTGCTCCCCATTTCAAGCAGACGCCTCTCAGCCGTAGGAAAGGGGAAGAAGCGGCGGTTCAGAACGAGCGACTTCCCGAGGAAGGCGTTGACATGCTACTCCACTACACCAAGGACGGCTACACCTTGAGCTCCGATGCCGGCAGCCTGACCATCGAGCCAGGTCCCGGACCCATCACCCTGAATCGCTCTGAACTCGAGCAGGTCGGGCTCGCGATCCGCGACGATTACCAGGTTCCGCTGAAGGTTGGGGCGGGGCAGACGTCGCCGATCGGGGACATCCTTGCCACCCTCAGCGAAGCCCTCAGGCGGTTCGAAGGACAGGCGAACCAGTGGAAGCGGCGCGATCTCCGGAGGGCGATGGTGCTCGTCGGGGGTCTCGACGAGAAGACGGCGCAGAGCATCCTGGATCAGGAAGGAGTCTGAGACCAAGCGGTAGGTCTTGACAACTCCAACCGGTCCGTAGTAGAAGGGTCTCACGTAGATAATCTTCTGTACAGCTCGCGGTTCCTTGTTCCCCGGTGGCTTTGTTGTTGCCGGGGATGGGTACAGTAACCATGCGTGCCTCGGCAGGACGCGACGAAAAGATGCACGCCGTACAGCCTCTGCAGACCGCCAGGGCTGCGATCACGTGGGAGTCCATACCCATCGCGCAACACGAGGCATCCTGCTTGGTGATGACCGGCGGGAAGTCCCCCTGGACGAGGCGCGTTACTCCACTGCTTACGCCCCGACCTGAGGGACGAATATCATGAGAGGCGCAGCGGCCAGCGAGCCGAGGCTTCGTCCCCAATCCGACGAGAAAGCGTTCGCCTACCTTCACGGTGACCTCTACACAATGGGGAAGTGCGTCACAAGAGACGCCGTGGGAATGTGCACTAAGTGCGATTCTTGTGACGACGAATACCCAAGCGGGGAAATGCATCAGCGCTGTGACCAGACCATGCGCAAACTCTGGCGCATAGGTGGTTCGGTTCTATGGTTCATGCGCCTGCCCCAATGACGCCACATGGGTTGATTGAGAGATCCGACAGTCGGAGAGCGCCCTTGCTATGGACAGGGCGAAATTTCTTGATTTTGGTCTCGGTCGTGCTGGTGGCGATGAGTGTCGCATCGTGCTCCGTCTTGTTGCGTGCACGGGGCTTCAGGTTGCGCTGTCGGCCGGGCTCGATCTGGACCGGCTCTTCCTGCGTGCGCAGATCAGTAGTCGTTAAGGCTTGCCTCCCGTTCAGCCCCCGGCATCGAATGTTGTGCCAAGACACCATCGAGCAGCGGGTTGCTAACTTGGAGGGTTTCTCCAGAAGACATAGGCTCCCCTTGCCGAAACAGGAGGAGTTGGGGCAACGGGTCTATGCCGATACGCTGAAAGTCATCGCGATCCTTGCCAAGGATCAAGGTATGGGCGCGGACTACACCTGCATCGTGAGGAATTCTGGTGCGGTGCACTGCACGAAGGTCTCTGCACTCCTGGCCTTCTACACCGCACCGATGGCAGAAGCCATTCTTCGTGACCTAGGTCTCCTTTACGCTAGATTAGGATTTGACCCGGCTGACAACACCGCCTTCTCCTGTGATGACGGTTTCTGGGGGTCGACGAAGGCAACCGGGGAGTCTGGCGGAGGAAGCTCCACCGGCTTCGACCTGACTAGCGTGTTCGCGCAGGCAGACTTGGACAAGATGGTTGCTGTATGCCGGACTTGGCTGCTTTCGGGTGGCGGAGCGCCGGGCCGGGTCCCCGGCGGCGGTTTCTCGGGTATTACAGGAATAGACCCGCTTGGCAGTCTCTGCGCGTTTGGGCTTGGGCGCTCGAGTCTCGGTTTCGCGGACCACGCCATGGACACGATAAAGAACCATGAGAAAGGCTGCGGAGCATGGAGCGTGATCGAGTCTGTTACCGAGGGAGCCGGGGATCCTCCTAAGCAGCCAGACCCTCCAAAGGAACCAGAGCCAAAAGACCCTAAACCTACCATTGCCCCGGCCCCTGACGCTAAGGTGACCAAAGTTGAGCCGACCCTGAAGGACAACGGGGACGGTACGACATCGCTGACGGAGAAGACGACATATAGCGACCGAACAGTCGTGTACAAAAAAGAGACATGGAAGAACGACACCGGCGAGACCGTCTCGACAGAGCAAGAGGTGGTTAGAGTCCTCTCGGACTCGAAGTTCGGTACGATTACTCAGGGCGAGTACACGAAGACCGACGCAAACGGTAATCTTGTAACGTCTGCAGTCTGGACGAAGAATGAAGAGGGCTGGACGAGGATTATTCGGACCGACTACACCCAGTCGCCCCCAAAGACGGACGAGCGGCTGGTCTCGCCTACAGGCACCGTTTACAGTGATCCCAAAGTCGTGTGCATCGGTGGCAGCTGCGATACGGTCTGGCAGAAAAAGACACCCAGGGGAGACTGCATAGATGAGGACTGCAGCACGTGCGCAATGCACGCACTCAATATGGCTGCGATGCTTCAGAAGTGTGGGAGTGGCGCGCACTTGTCCCATGACTGTCTGGGATCCACCGAAGCGGAAAGCTGCTGTCAGAATCCGAAGGTGTTCAAGGCAGATCCGAGGCTCGTCTTGCCGAACCCGGAAGGCGATCTCTTGTGCACTGGGAGGATGGACGCCAGCTCCGAAGAGCCTGCATGCAAAGAGAGATGTCGACTCGCGGCCTCGGAGACGGATTGCCTCCGTACATGTCTATCAACTCCTCGGGATGGGGTTAAGGGAAATTTCATGACCATGAAGGCCTACTGCGTCTATGCGATTTCTGAGGAGTGCTTTAAGGGCGAAGCACCTAGTGCCCCCGTCCCCCCTGTTGAAAACCCTTGGAGGCCATCGCCGCTCCCGGCTCCTCACATGTTACCGTTCATGCTTCTCCCGATGTCAGATCAGGACGTGCGCGATTTGGGGCGCCCGTGAAGGAACCCAAGTCCTGCTCCCAATATCGTGATAAAGGGTTAATGCTCGGCGTGTCCCAGGGTATGTGTCCAGCGGACAGCACCTTCCGCATGAGCTGACACATGATTATGAATAGCGCGACCAGTTCGAAGGATTCGGGCCGGGGTGGGGGTTATGCAAGTGCGACGCCTCCTGAGAGGCGCTCTTCCGCTCGTCCCCCGGATTTGCTTGCCTAGCGGCGGAGTCTCCCACGGTCCGACATTCGGCAAGCGGACTGAATGGCATGAAGCGATCGAGCCGAGTGCGGCCACCAAATCTGAACACCGTAGCCGTTCGAGGTGATTATCCCTGAGGAAATCCTCGAGATGCAAGTAGGGACCCGCCGCCCGCTCCTTCAGACCCATCCAGGTCAAGAGGTGGCCTTTGAAATGCGCCTGGACAACGGGGGTGTTGAAGATGACTCCTGAACGACCGGCCTCTCCCTTGCCTGGGCGAGGAAGCAGGCTACCCGAGCCAGAAAGGTTGGCTGAATCCCTTGAGTTGTTGGAACGGGCGAAGAAATTCCTGTCTCAAGGAAGGTGGCAAGAGAGCGAAGTTGCCTATAGGAAGTTGATCGATCTGGGAATTCATAGAGCTGAGGGGTTCTATGGAGTCGGTCTAATTCGATTCCTCTCAAAGGATCTAAACGCCGCGGCCGACGAGTTAAAGCGCTGTTTACAGCTAGATCCACAGAATTCCAATGCGTACTACTATTTGGGGGAGATCTCTGTAGCACGCAACGCACCAGACGCGGCGCGCTCCTTCTATGCGAAGGCGATTCAGATCAGACCCGGGCATGTCGGCGCCGTTAAGAGACTCAAGGAGCTCTCAGATCGCGAATCAGGTCTCACACACGGAGCCAGTTCAAGAACTTCCACACCGTCGGTTGAGCTTGGCGGATCGGGCTCCTATGGTTTCTATGATCTAATCCGCCGCGATGAAAGCCCGCTCGCCCAAGAAACCCTGCGGCTAATTGATTCCCTGCGAATGACCGTGCGACCGCTACTCTCTGCCTATTTGGGACAGATCCTCGCCGTCATGTGGATAATGCCTCTCACAGTGGTACTATTTATGCTAACCGAGCCACCAATCGATCGTGCCGTAAGCAGCATCTCGCACGAAGTTCTAACACCCATGTCCAACATTGGGGTCGCTGGCAGAACTATGGTAGGCGCAGCGATGGCTATCGGAATATTGTCATTTGTCCACTTGCTAATACAGGTCAAAGCTCCTTCTATATTGCCCATGTCCGCATTGCTGCTCCTTCTGGGCCTGGGTGTAGCGATCACAATATCTATTGGGGGCAATACGCGCGGAGGGATTATCGTTCCAACACTCGCCGGGGTGATCGCATCGATTCTGGCGGTGATCGTGCTGATCATTCGTACAAAGACAACAATTATTTCAGTTGAGGAGGGTCGACTGCAGGTGGCGAAAGGCATCTTCTTAAGGAAGGCAGAGAATTTCGAACTCTACAGAGTGTTAGATATGGAATTGCAGCAGAATGTGTTCAATCGCTTTACAGCAGATGGAACCCTGGTGTTATCGGTTGTAGACGTCCAGGGAGTGCGGATGCCTACCCGGATCAGGCTAACTGGGCTCGCGAAGATGGATCGCCTTCAGGAGATTTTCAGACAATTGCGAAGTCTGACGCTTCTTTTACGCACGGGCCCCTGGGGCAAGGGGGTTATCTATTAGGTTATCGATCTGGAGACGGAGGGTGGGTGGAGGGAGGAGCGGATGGATAGATTTGATGCGAGCCATGTGCGATTCGTCCCATCGCGGAATTATGACAGTCGAGGTGCTGCGTCGATAGATACCATAATCATCCATCACACAGGCAGAGGTGGCCTCGATGGGGCGATTGAGACGCTGACGGATCCCAATCGGGTGAATCCTGTCACTGGGAAGCGAGATAGGGTTAGCGCCCATTATGTTATAGGGAAGGGCGGTGAGATTGTTCAGCTTGTTAAGGACGCCAATAACGCATGGCACGCAGGATCGCGTGCGGTGAACAGCTCTTCTATAGGTATTGAGCTTGTCAATTCGGGCAACGGGGTGGAGCCGTTCACTGCGGCACAGATGCAGTCGCTCACTGGGTTGGTTGGGCACTTGGTTCAGGAGTACGGCATTCCCTTCGACCATATCCTAGGACATAGCCAAGTGTCATCTGATCGTAGTAATGAGCCGGCGCAGAATTTTGACTGGGGGCATTTTCTCAACGATGTTATCGACGCAGTGGAAGATACGTGTGTCGGAGGGGACTTGGGCCCCGTGTGTCCAGCCGACGACCGGTCTTTCATATGCGAAGCCCCGGGTGGCCCCGAGCCGGGTCAGTCGGGGGACTACTCTGCGCTGGACGCGAACATGACGGGTCCGCACGGGAACGAGGTGCACGTCGGACCCCAGGCGGGTGATTCGGTGTCCCAGCCGACGGGGCCGAGCGGCG
>WNGH01004760.1_pt1 | contig 35741 bp, 30 predicted proteins | sample 5400631 | NCBI WGS metagenome assembly WNGH01 (sample SAMN13153373, study PRJNA577476) | soil metagenome | isolation source: 115 cm soil or saprolite under Garry oak tree replicate 1 | place: USA:California | collected 2016-06-15 | reverse complement strand
TAGCGAATGTCGACCGCGATTGCCCGGCCTTTTGCCTCGTTATAAAAGAAGTCGTTGCCGAGACCTTCATAGTTTCCGTCGAAGATGATCCCAACCTGCTCACCACGGCCGTTCATTACCGGTGACCCGGAATTGCCGCCGATGATATCGGTCGTCGAAAGAAAGTCAACCGGCACATTCTGGCCATCCGGTGTCGCGTACGGACCAAAATCCCGCGCCCGATAAAGCTGCTTGAGTTTCGCCGGTACATCGAATGGTTCGCGGCCCGTATCTTTCTCAATCACGCCGGAGAGCGTTGTAAATGGCTGGTAGATGGCGGCGTCGTGTGGAACATAACCCTTCACGTCGCCATAGGTGAAACGCAAAGTGCGGTTAGCGTCGGGATAAGGCTTGCTGCCATGCATCTCGCTCATGCCCTGGACCAGCAGCGGCCTCCAACGCGAGACCGTAGCGTTAAAGGCGCGCTGGCTGGCTCCGATTTGAGCCGCAAGATCCCCGATCTCGCCGGCAAAGTCGATTAGCGGTTCGTTTAGCTCCTTAAGTTGCGCCGAAGTTTTTTCAAATAATGCATTGACGGCTTCCGCGGTGGCAAAGTTCTTACCCTCAGTGAATGCACGCGCGAAATCTTCCTCGGCGCGCAGGCGAGCATCGCCCTGAAGATTTCCAAAACGCTTCTCAACGGCATCGATCTTTTGTCCGGCCGGAAGCTCGGCGGCTTTGCGCAACAGAAAGACAAACATGTTGTGCTCAACCGCACCGTTACGATCGGCGAAAATCTCCGGCAAAGCGCCACGGGCGCGCAAAACAGTCATCATTAAGTTTGGATTCCGATCGGATTGTGGCTTCTCCTTCTCCGCCGCGACTCTTTTGAGCAGCGAAAGAACTTCAAAAACGTCGGAGAGCGAGGCGAGCTGCTGAACCAAAAGGTCGCGCTGCGCGGTTTTGGTCAATTCGGCGTATGCCTTCTCTAACGAGGGCAAAACTTCGCCATACTTCTTTTGGCGATCAGGGTTCTCGTTGATCCATTTCGCAAAGGCTGCTTCCTCTGCTCGCTTTTTATCGACTATAACTTCGCGTCGCATCGCAATAACCGAACCTTCCAGATCTTTCAAGGTGTTGGAAATTTCAAAGATTCTGCTTTGCAGCTTTATCTGAAGCTCGCGATTGCTTTTTCCGACGTCTTGCAGCTCTTCGATCTGTTTGTTGAAGACATCGATAAGAAACGGCATCGCCACGTCCTGGTTGTAAGCAACCGAGTAATTCTCGCGATAACGCCGCGTCGAACCTGGATAACCCATCACCATCACAAACTCGTTCTCCTTCACGCCGCCCATCGAGATCGACAGAAACTTCTTCGGCTTGAAAGGCACATTGTTGGCAGCGTACTCGGCGGGTTTGCCATCTGGCCCGGCGTACACCCGCATGAAAGTGAAATCTCCGTCATGGCGTGGCCATTCGAAGTTGTCCGGATCGCCTCCGAAGAAGCCGACGTTCTTTGGCGGCGCGTAAATAATGCGCACGTCCCGCAGCGTTAGATATGTGAACAGGTAATACGAGAGTCCTTCGTTCAGCGGCAACACGTTTGCAGTGATGCCTTCGGCAGGCTTGCTGGCAGCCGCGGCAATCGCCCGCGACTTGTTGGCGATTTCGGCCGCGCGGTCCTGCGGCGACGTGGCGTCGGTGATTCCGGCAAGCACCTCAGCCGTGACGTCTTTTAAATCTTGCGTGATTTGGGCGGTGTAGCCTTTTGCCGGCAACTCTTCGCTGCGATTGTGCGCGAAATAACCGTTCGTCGCATAATCCTTCGAAGGGTCAGAAGCCGCGACCAGGGCATCGAAAGCCACGTGATGGTTCGTCAGCAGCAAGCCCTCAGATGAAAGGAACTCGCCCGTGCCGCCATCAACGATCACCACGGCGTCCTTAAGGCTCGGCCCATTCGGATTGTAAATGTCAGTGATCGGAATCTTCAGCCCGCGCTGTTGTAGCTTTTTCAGCGGAAGTTCATTGAGCATGTTGGGCAGGAACATGCCTTCCTCGCCCATTGCGGACAGCGGAATCAGACTTACGAAAAGCAAAACTGAAAGCAGCAGTGCGGTCGCGCGCGAATAAGTTGCGGTCATCAAATTTCTTCCTTTTGTGCTTAATCGAAAACGATGGTGCGGGATGTTAGCATGTGAGTAATAAAGACTACCACTAAGCAGGTTCAATACGCTTTTTGGCCAGCAAAGCAAAGAATGCGGGCTGCGCGTTTCGCCTGCTTAGGATTTAACCATCAACCCTTCCCGCGATACGCTCCAATTCAAAATCTCTGCGCCTTCTTCTGCCGTCAACGAGCGTTCGACGTCCGGTTTGCGTCCTTCAGCGCAAAGGAACGCAATGCAACCACCGCCACCGGCGCCACAAACTTTCGCGGCTTCCGCTCCGCTAGCCAAAGCCTTTTCGACCAGACGATCCATCTGCGGAGTCGTGATGCCGGGCGCAAGGCGTTTGCGATTTGGATAAGCGTCGCGCATCGTTTCGGCTACAGACTTCCAATCATTCGCGAGCAGCGCCGCGCGCATTCGCGTGGCGGCCTCGCGAATGCGTTCGAAGATCTCAAATAACTGCGCATCGCCGTCGATGTGGCGCTTAAAGATTTCCCAGTTATTAATTCCTGAATTGCGCGGCTCGCCGGTGTAGCAAATCACGAAGCGCCGCTGCAGTTCTGCTTCATCGACTCTCAAATGTTCGCGCTCAATTCCGTCAGGGCGAAAATGAAGGCATGAAGTCGAGCCGTAGAACGCCGGATAGTAATCCTGAAAACCGGCCGGCACTTTGATCACGGTGCTTTCAATATTCGCTGCAATCGTAATGAACTTGCGCGCGTCGTATCTGTTGCCCACCAGACGGTTTAGTCCCCCAATTAGAGCGATCGCCAGCGCTGAGGAACCGGAGATGCCGGCGCCCGCCGGAGCCTCACTTTCGGCCATTAGATGAAAACCGATCTCAGGCCGAAAGAAGTTGACCATCTTGGAAACCATTTCAATCTGTTCATCATTTGCCAGTTCGTCCATGCGTTCGGTTGTCGTCTCAACCCGAAGACCGCGGTCGCGTGATTCCAAAACGATGCGATCGTCGTCGCGAGTTTCGATCCGCACGCGCGCCCGCAAGGAGAGCGCAAAATTCTCGGTCATCGCGCCGGGATGGAAAAGATAAATTGGCCAGATGTCGATCGTGCCGCCCGCCAGATCGACGCGTGTTGGTGCCGATGATTCGATGATCACGATTGTAGACTGATTTAGCGGCCGGAGAGGTTTTATGCTTTCGCGCTGGAATGCGTTCCCAACTGTAAGCGGACCACCGAGCGTTCGAGCTTGGCCCGCGCTTTCTCGAAGTCTTCTTCAGTTCCACTCCACGAGCTCAGCTCCTTTTCGGTGTGCTCGCGCGCCAGCTTCGCCCGCGCCACATCAATTTCTTCGGGGCGCTCGGCAATCTCGGCTAACACGGAAACGCGATCGTCGTTGACTTCGACGAAGCCCCCGGAAACATGCAACTGAAAGTTCGTTCCGCTGTGATTGAAAGCCAGCACGCCGGTTTGTAGTTCTGAAATTAGCGCCGCGTGGCCGGGCAGGAACTGCATTTCGCCTCCGCGTCCCGGCACCGTCACCGAGTTCACGGATTCCGACAGCACGCGGCGCTCAGGAGTAACGACTTCGAGTTGTAGTTGATCGGCCATAATGTCAGAACCACCTGCGGTAGCGGGTGGTTGATCGATAATACCGTGACTCTCGATTGCACACGGTTAACCGCCCGCTACCGCAGGCGGTTCTGACACGCTATCCTTCCAGCTTCTTGCCCGCTTCGACTGCTTCTTCGATCGTGCCGACCATATAGAACGCCTGCTCGGGCAAATCGTCGTGTTTGCCTTCGATAATTTCTTTGAAGCCTTTGATCGTGTCTTCCAGTTTCACGTATTTCCCTTCCCGCCCGGTAAACTGTGACGCGACGTGGAACGGTTGCGAGAAGAACCTTTGAATTTTGCGCGCGCGCGAAACCACCAGTTTGTCTTCGTCTGACAACTCATCAAGACCTAAGATAGCGATGATGTCCTGAAGGTCTTTGTAGCGTTGCAGAATCTGTTTCACCTGCTGGGTCGTGTTGTAATGATCCTCTCCGACGATGCGCGGATCGAGAATGCGCGACGACGAAGCGAGCGGATCGACGGCCGGATAGATTCCGAGTTCGACGATCTGACGCGACAGCGCAGTTACGGCATCGAGGTGCGCAAACGTAGTCGCGGGCGCCGGGTCGGTGTAATCGTCTGCGGGAACATAGACGGCTTGAATCGAAGTGATTGATCCGGTCTTGGTCGAAGTGATGCGTTCCTGCATCTCGCCCATTTCCGTCGCCAGATTCGGTTGATAACCAACCGCGGAGGGCATGCGTCCCAAAAGGGCGGACACTTCGGAACCAGCCTGAGTAAATCTGAAAATGTTGTCGATGAAGAGCAGCACGTCCATGCCCTGATCGCGGAAATATTCGGCAACCGTGAGACCCGACAACGCCACGCGCAGACGCGCGCCGGGCGGTTCAGTCATCTGGCCATAGATTAGTGCGACCTTCGATTTTTCGATCGCTGTCATGTCCACCTTAGTCATATCGAAGGCGCCCGTCGCTTCGAAGTTCTGATAGAACGACTCGCCAAAGTCGATAACCTTCGATTCAACCATCTCGCGCAGCAGATCGTTGCCTTCGCGCGTGCGCTCGCCGACTCCGGCGAACACCGAAAAGCCCGAGCGTGCCTTCGCGATGTTATTTATCAACTCCATCACGATGACGGTCTTGCCCACACCGGCGCCGCCAAACAAGCCAATTTTGCCGCCGCGCAGAAACGGCTGAATCAGATCGATTACCTTGATTCCCGTCTCGAACATCTGCAATTCCGTTGATTGCTCTTCAAACGAGGGCGCGTGTCGATGAATCGGATAGCGTTGCTCGTGCGGAATGTCGCCGAGATTGTCGACCGGCTCGCCGATAACATTCATCACGCGACCGAGCGTGCCTTCGCCCACCGGCACGGTGATTGGCCCACCCGTGTCGGTCGCTTTCATTCCGCGCACCATGCCGTCAGTCGGCAACATCGAAACGGCGCGCACGCGACGTTCCCCGAGGTGCTGTTGTACTTCGGCAATCACGTCGATCGGTTCGGGCACCTCGAAACCATCGGAAGTAATTTGCAGCGCCTGATAGATCGGCGGCAGGTATTTCTCTCCGAACTCAACGTCAACCACGGGGCCAATAATCTGCACGACTTTCCCGACGTGTCCATTGGTGCCGTTTCCGTTAGGCGTAGCCATATTTTTCCAGCTCAACTCCTATTGATAATACCGAAGCCTTTACAGGCGAAAATTCGGAAGGATTTTGAAACGTGAGAAGATAACACACGATTCGCGGGCTCACAAAGTCCAAGGGAAGCAAAGGACAAGGACGGTGAGAAAAAGTAGGATTAAGGTCCTCTGATTCACACCCGGTTTCAACCGGGTGACCAGCGAACCTTCATCGTACCTCGCCGAAACCGTTTCAACGGTTCGCGGCGCCGAAAACCGTTGAAACGGTTGGGAATCAATCTGGACAGCGCCCCCAACCACCCGGTTGAAACCGGGTGAGAATGAGAGCGCTGCTTTCTCTTGGCGCACCACAACGGGTGGCTCTGAATATAATCTCGAGGAACACTCGAATTCACTTCTCCTGCTGATTCGCGGATTGTGTTGTCGTCGACGAAACTGGAGGGCGAGGATGAACGGGGGTCAACCGTGCGCGCTTGCCTCCGAAAGAGAGGACCGTCAGCTTCACAACCCGGCGGCCAAAACGCAGAGCTTCATTCGCGGTAGGAGTCCAGATGTCTATGCGACGGCCTCTTACGGCTCCGCCCGTGTCGCCTACAACATATTCGCCACTGAAAGGCCCGGCTTCCAATCGGACGCGAGTGCCCAACGGCAATACAGAAGGGTCGGCGGCAATTAGTCCGCGGCTGGCAGTTCTGCCGCTGCTCGTTCGCCCGCGCAAGCTGTAGGCGGTAGCCATGTAGGCTTGGGCCGGCACCGCGATGACTTCATGCGATGGCGAGGGACCATCGGATGAAATGGCCGCTTTTTCCGTCGCCGCATTCAAAGAAGCGGCACTCGCCGACGGTTCAGCGGCTCTTCCGTCTGGAAGTTTCGATGCAGCACTCGTATTAGTACGAGTGGGTTGAGAGTCCGTTTGCTGGTTTGAAGTTTCAGCCTGCCGAGTTGTCTGCGAAACTGGTTTCGGATCCTGAATGAAAGTTCTGGAGTAGGAAATTGCGGAAAAGAACAGAAGCAGACCTACAGCACTTCCGACGATCTTGGATTTCATTGATTCGGTTCTCCTGTCCGATGATAGAAAAGCTAACTCTTCAGCGGCGCGCGCGAGTCTGTTGCGATTACTCGACCTCCGGCTCTAGGAGACTGAAGGCAGTCAGCCGAAGTAGGGGACCTAAATCCCGAAACGCTGCGCTGAAAAGACCAAATGTCCGTGCCATCTTAGGCGACGGCTCTTGTAGTAACACCCGCAGTAGCGGGTCGGTGTGTTCGTGTCAGTGCCACCTGCGTCAGCGGGTGGGTCCTCGTTAAGTAAAAGACCAAAAGAAGTAAAAGGCCAAAAGAAAAGCGAACCTTATCAGGTTCGCCTGGCTTAATGCTCGAAAAGGCTACCACACGCGTTGGAGGGTGTCCAGTCGGTGAGAGCAACGGATCGGGCTCTCACGGCTGAGATCTCTAGACTTTGCTGAATTCCTCAGGAAAAATGAAGACTTGCGACCAACCCTAGACATCCTGCTGAAGGCCCGCGTACTTCTCAACCAGCTTTTTCTGGCCATAGCCAGGGAAGCTTACAGTGAGTTTTATTTGATCGCCCGAGCCCTCGCGGCGCAGCACTAAACCACGACCATACTTGGCGTGCCGAACGTAGGAACCGGGTAGCGCTCCGGTAACTGTGGGCGTGCGTACTTCGTTGGCGCTTGACCTCTCAGAGCCCTGCCTAACGGTCGGGCTAGTGCCCCGAAAGCCGCTTGCGCCCATCCGAGCCGCGCGTTTGCGAAAGAACTCATCGATTGATTCAACGCTGTCGTAAGTTTTGCCCGAATATTTCTTGTCCGGATGCCTGGCGCTCAATTTGCCCGAGGGAGCGTAGACTTCAGTCTGCGACTCTCCGCCTTCCGAAGATTCATCGTAATCATACTCAAGCGATCCGGCCGCTTGCTCCAGTGCTTTCGATCCGCGCGCGAACGAGAGCCATGATTTCCCGCGCGAAAGATCATCGATCAATTCCAAAGGCATCTCGTTGAGGAACTGCGAAGGCTCGGAAGCCAACTCTTCGCCATAAACTCTCCGCGTCACCGCGTGGGTGACGTACAGGTACTTCTCCGCTCTGGTCATCGCGACATAACAGAGACGCCGCTCTTCCTCAATATCAGAAGCATCGCTCAGCGATCGCGAGTGAGGAAACAAGCCGTCTTCCAAACCCACGATAAAGACCAGCGGAAACTCGAGGCCCTTTGCCGAGTGCGCCGTCATTAAGGTTACCGGAACATCGCTCTGGTACTGGTCGGTGTCCGCCACGAGCGCTGAGTGATCGATGAAGTCGCGCAAGCCCTCGAGTCCCATTTCGTCGTAATCCACTGCCGCATTGACCAACTCCTGCAAGTTCTCCAGACGGGCTTCAGCTTCGTCGCTGTTCTCCGACTTGAGCGCGTATTCGTAGCCGGTGTCGAGGATGGCGGCCTTTACGAGATCCGAGACTATTGAGGTGGACTCGATCGTCTGCGGCGCGGTCGCCTGATGGGCGGAAGGGCTCTGTCTTTCCGTGCGGCTCTCAAAGGATTCATCGAGGCTATGGCGCGGCGTTGCGGACGAGACGCCCGCGCTCCCAGCTTTCGTCGCCAGGCCCCGGACGATCCTTTGGAAACTCGTGAGCGCGGCAATCGCGCGGAGTCCAAGACGGTGTTCATCCTGAATTAGATCGGAAATCGCTTCCCAGTAAGAGATACCAAGTTCGCGCGCCCGAGTGTCAATCTCATCGAGGGTCACCTTGCCGATGCCGCGGGTCGGAGTATTGATAACTCTCTGCAAAGCGATCGAGTCGTGCGGATTCATCGCCAGCTTCAGGTAGGCGATGATGTCGCGCACCTCCATGCGTTCGTAAAATGAAAAGCCGCCCACGATGTTGTAGGACAGGCCCGCGCGCCTCATCGCTTCTTCAAAGACGCGCGATTGCGAATTGGTGCGATAGAGCACCGCGGCGCGAAGGTCCGGATCGACAGATACATGCTCTTGAATCTTGCCGGCGACAAAGCGTGCTTCAGATTCGGCGTCGAGCGCCTGGTAGTAACGAATCCTTTCACCCGGAGGATTCTGCGTCCATAGAGCTTTCTCCTTGCGCTCGATATTGTGCTTGATCACACCACCGGCAACATCGAGAATGTTCTGCGTCGAACGATAATTCTCTTCCAGCCGTATTACCTTCGCCGATGGGAAGTGCTCCTCAAACTTCAGGATGTTCTTAATGTCGGCGCCACGCCAGCGATAAATTGACTGATCAGGATCGCCGACCACGCAGATATTCTGTTGCCACTCAGTCAGCAAACGAATCAAGGCAAACTGGAGTTGGTTAGTGTCCTGGTATTCGTCGACCAGGAGATAGCGAAAGCGATCGTTGTACCTTTCGCGCACCTCGGGAACATCCCGGAGCAACCGCACCGCTTTGATCAGCAAATCGTCAAAATCCAAAGCGTTGTTTCTATGCAGACGCTCTTCGTAAAGCTGAAACACGCGCGCAATCGAAGCCCGACGCTCATCGATGAACTGAGCGCGCGCGGTATAACTCTCCGCATCCTCGCCTCGATTTTTGGCGGCGCTGATTGCCGCCTGCACCGAACGCGGCGCTAGTTGCTTATCGTCGAGACCGAGATCGCGAAGACAGTTTCTGGTCAGCCGCACCGTGTCATCCTGATCATAGATCGTGAAAGAACGCGAGTAGCCCGCATTCAAAGCCTCAATGTCCCGCCGCAGAACGCGGACGCACAAACTGTGAAAAGTCGAAATCAGCGGCACGCTGCCCAATTCCAGGCCTTCGAGAATTTTATTGACGCGGTTGCGCATTTCTTCGGCGGCTTTGTTGGTGAAGGTGACAGCGAGAATGTTCCGCGGCCAGATCCCGCGTTCCGCAATCAGATACGCAATACGATGCGCGATGACGCGCGTCTTGCCTGAGCCGGCGCCCGCCAGAATTAACAGCGGCCCGTCAGCGGAGGTGACTGCTTCGCGTTGCTGTTCGTTTAGCGAAGAAAGGAGATTCATCTATGAACTTGATTCGAAAGGCGCGGCAAAATCCAGAAGAACAATCCGTCGCTTATCTCGTGGCCACGTGCAGGGCCTTCTGCAATGCGCGAGGAATTTCAACCGGAAAGAACCATTCGGCTGGGTAACCGTAGTCTTCGCCCTCTTCGTCAACTACGCGCACCAGCCCCTGCTCCGAAGCTTCGTCGTCAGGAATGGCTTGATAGAGTTTCCCTATTTGCAGAGACGCTTCGTAACCTTTGTTATCGATGCAAACGACAAATCGCGCAGTCTTGTTGGTGCTTTTCATGGCTTCTCAGTCAAGAAACGGAAACTTTATCTTGAATTCTCTTCTTCCTAATCCATGAGCTTCGTACCAGTGAACTTCTGCGGTGTGCATCTTACCATCTTTCAGCTTCACACTGGCAATGCCCTTCATCTTACGCCAGCGGTGTTTGCCGTATCTTTGATTTAACCAAGCTAAGTACAAGTATAGGAGAAGAGGATCGCTCGGTGGTAGGGTTATCAGTTTACTGAGGAGGTTTTTTAGGCTCTTCCTTCTTGCCTTTGCGCACGCGCACCCACTCTTCGATCGATTCCCGGATGAACTCGCCGAGGTCTTCGATCTCGCGCCCCGATTTTTCCCAGAATGCTTTGAACATGGTCGGGTCTATCGCAAAACCGTAGCCACGGCCAAAACCCTTCTGAGGTCCAAGCTCATCTTCGTAGTAGGCTGCGAGCTGACGGCAGGCCATTGCCACGACCGTCAGCGAGCTTTCCTTGGGCAACGGTTCGAAGACTGTGCTTACGCCCGAATCGATCTCTTTCAATCGCGTCAGTTGGCCTTTGCTCGGCACGCTGAAGCGTGAACTCTGAACTTCTTAGTTCAATCGCAGCGCGCCGCGTCCGGCCAACAACGCGCGCGAGCGCGTCTCGGGCCGCAGCCAAACGCAAACTTGAAAGCCTGCGCTTCCGGCGCCTCATCTTCGAAGTAAGCCGCCAGCTCGCGCGCGGCGATCCGCGTTACGTGCGGAGACGCATCTTCGGGCAAAGGCGTAAACAGTGTCTTGATGGCCGGTTCAAGCTCGCTAATCCTCGTTAACACTTTGTTGTACTGGGCTATGCAAAAGCGCGCCGCCTCGGGGTCGGACTTGGCCCAGGCGGCGTAACCCGCCGCGCGAGCGATGCGCCTCAGCACGTTAACCAGTTTGACTATTTCTTTCTCTGTTTCTTTCTCCATTTCTTTTTCTCACTTTCTCAAAGCTTCGATCTGCTTCTTTAGCAGCTTCTTCCCTTGATGCAGCCGCCACTTCACGGTTGACAGCGGCGCGCCGAGAAAAGACGCGATTCTTTTCAAGGGCATCTCGTCCAGAAAACGCAGCCGCAACACCAAGCCATAATCCGGCGGCACGTTTTCGAGCGCCCGTTGCAATTCATCGTCATCGCTCTTATCCGCGAACGGCTGACTCAACGACTCCAGATTCTCAAGCAGCACTTCGTCCAGCACCACGCGGCGCGATTGACGCTCGCGCTCTCGTTTGCCAAAGCGCGCGGCGCGATGGCGCGTGATGGCCGCGAGCCATGCCGGGAACTTTCGCGGCTCTTCAATGGACGGCAAAGCTTTGAAGGCCAGTAACAACACGTCCTGGGCAACGTCCTCAGCGTGTTCGCGTCCGACGATTGCCTGGGCCACTCGTACTACTGCCGCTCGATAGCGCAATGCAAGCTGATCGAACGCATCGAGGTCGCCAACGATCGCTGCCACGACGAGGATCTCATCAGGCGGCTCTGCGCGTGCCTCCGCCATCGATTTGCCGCTGCCTGCTGAGTGTAAAAAGCCCTCCGAAGACATAGAGACATACCATACGCAAAAGGATAGCAGTAAGATCGGATCGATGAGCGCGAAAATTCACATCGGCACTTCGGGATGGAATTACAAACATTGGCTGGGACCATTCTATCCGCGCGGCTTGCCGGATAAAGAGATGCTTTCGTTCTATGCCAAACACTTTGACAGCGTAGAAATCAACAATACCTTCTATCACCTGCCGTCTTTCAAAACTCTAAAGACCTGGCGTGAAACCGTTCCGCGAAAATTCACCTTCGCCGTCAAAGGCAGCCGGTTCATCACGCATATGAAAAAGCTGATGGCGCCAAAGACTTCGACAAAGAAATTCTTTATCCGAGCCGAGAGACTCGAAGGCAGGTTAGGGCCGATCCTCTTTCAACTCCCGCCACACTGGAATTGTGACCCCAAACGTCTGGATGACTTTCTTGATGCCTTGCCGTCGCGACATCGTTACGTTTTCGAGTTTCGCGATCAGAGCTGGCACACCGAGGAGGTCTACGACTTACTCAAGCATCATAACGCCGCATTTTGCATCTACGATCTCACAGGCACAGAATCGCCGCTGAAAATCACCGCGGACTTCACCTACATCCGCCTGCATGGCCCGACCCAGGCAGCATATGCCGGCTCATATCCGCCTCAGACCTTGAAGAAGTGGGCAAGGCGTAGCAAAGATTGGCGGAAAGATTTGAAAGCGGTCTATTTCTACTTCAACAACGACCCGTACGGGCACGCCGTGAAGAATGCCAAGAAACTGAAAGAACTGGTTAACGGCTAACTCTAGTTTTTGACCATTTGTAAAGTTCCCGATTTCGTCATGCATTACGGCCCCAAGAAAAAACTTTGACTGCGCGTGCAAGGGTTAGTACAATCCGCCCGTTTTCCGGAACACCTCGCGATTCGATGTGTGCGGCGGCGTGGTTTCAATGCTCGTCCGTAAACGGCTTTGACTGGTTTTCACAGGAGGAAAAGGAATAGTCATGGCAAAGACAGTTTGTAAGATTCTGGGCGTTGTTTTTGTGATCGTGGGCGTCGCGGGCTTCGCCGCGCCTACTTTGCTGGGTGCGCATCTCAACCCGGCCCATAATTTGGTGCACATCGTGTCTGGCGCCCTCGCTCTTTATTTCGGGTTTGCGGGATCGGCAAGCGCGGCGCGGGGATTCTGCATAATCTTCGGTCTGGTGTACCTGCTGCTGGGAGTGTGCGGTTGGTTTTTGGGCACGGGGCCTGAGCATATGTTCAATGTCAGCACACTGCTCATGCTCGGCAAAATGGATCACATCATCCACATTCTCCTGGGAGTCGTTTTCCTCGCGGGCGGAGTGTTGGGTGGAAGTGAAAGCTGATAAGAGCCTTTCGCTTCTGGTTCGCGAGTAGTTAAAAATCTCTGCGTGTCCTCTGCGGTCTCTGCGTCTCCGCGGTGAGTTCCTGTTGCAGGAAAATTCCCCGCGGGGAGGCAGCGGACGCTGAGTTCACGCAGAGAGAATGATTTCCGAGACTTCTCCAAAACCGATCCGTCATCTGAACTGTAGGTGAACTCCGCTCCGCGCCATGATTTCCGGCGCGCGAAAACCATTCTCGAAATACCTTGCGTCAAACAGATTGTCCGCGTCTGACTGGTCCACTTCCAATTCATGGTTGGCGCAATTATCATCGCTCTTGGTTTTTCCACTAGCCCAGGCGTTCACGCCTGGGTTAGCTGAACTGTCTTATTGTTGAGCCCCATTCATGGGCTTCAATAATCCCTTCAGGTCCACGCGGCCGTGCTAAAGCACCTCGGTAAAAGCATCCTGTTTGATGCTGGCGGACGATATCACCTGCTTTCGACAGGTGTCAAACCGTTTGGAGATGACGCATCTGGATGAAACTCTACTTCGTGATAAATATCACTCAGCGACAATGCGCAATTAAGCGTCGCGAGGAAGATCGAATTGCTCACTCCATTTAGTTCTTCATAACTCCATTTTCCGTCGTCTTGCTTTACGTAATGCGTGATGTGCGGACGATGTTGAGCAACCAGCACGTACTCACAAAAGCTGGGAATCGATTTGTAGTACGTGAATTTGTCCCCGCGATCAAAAGCTTCAGTCGACGGAGAAAGAATCTCGATGATAAGCAGGGAATTGGCCAGGGCTCTAAGGCCACCAATCTCTTCAAATCGTGGCGGCTCGCAAACAACGGACAAGTCAGGATAGCGATACGGTGGAAGGGCAACTGTCTTAACGCGCAGGTTCGACGTATAGACNNNNACAAGGTTACCCTCGAGAAGTGAATGCTCAGGGCTCACTCCACTCATGCAAAACACTTCGCCGTCGAAGTACTCATACTTTTCCTCTGAGTTGCGCTCGAGTTCGAAGTATTCTTCCAGCGTGTAACGTGGCTTAATTATCGCTGACATATCGGTTCCGATGAGTTCTTAGCGCCTAATTTCACCACTATTGTATAGCGCTGACCACAATAGTCGTCAATCCTGTTCGGCAGTTCGCTTTGCTTGCATGCTGCTGGTCAAGTAAGATTGGCCTCAACACCAGGACAGCCAATGATCAAAACCGTCGAATGGACCAACGAGGGCGTCTCTATGCTGGACCAGCGTCTGCTGCCAAACGAAGAGACTTATCTGACCCTGCGCTCGTATGAAGAAGTCGCCGACGCAATCAAGAAGATGGTAGTGCGCGGCGCGCCGGCGATTGGGATCTCGGCAGCGATGGGTCTCGCGCTTGGAGCCAGCCAATCGGTGGGAACGTCGGTGGCCGATCTTGACTACGATTTCGACTTCATGTGCAAAGTCATGGAGGCGACGCGGCCGACCGCGGTGAATTTGTTCTGGGCCATCGAACGCATGCGCCGAGCGCTTGCGAAAGCGAAAGCTGAAACCTCCGATGTTGAAGAAGTCAAGCAGCGACTAGTCAACGAAGCGCTGGCGATCTTTCAGGAAGATATTGACTCGAATCGCGCGCTGGGACGCTTTGGCGCAGACTTGATTTCCGATGGCGCGACCGTGTTGACGCATTGCAATGCCGGAGCGCTGGCAACGGCGGGCGATTACGGCACGGCGCTCGGTGTAATTCGCGGCGCGATCGACGCTGGTAAACGAGTCGCCGTGATTGCAGACGAGACGCGTCCGTTTCTGCAGGGCTCGCGGCTGACCGCATGGGAACTGAACAAAGACAACATCCCGGTGACGATTATCACTGACAACATGGCCGGCCATGTGATGAAGCAAGGCAAAGTAGACTGCGTGATCGTGGGCGCGGATCGCATCGCGGCCAACGGTGATACAGCCAACAAGATCGGCACTTACATGGTTGCCGTGCTTGCCAGACAACACCAGATTCCGTTTTACGTCGCCGCGCCAATCTCCACGATTGACTTTGCTATTGCTTCAGGCGAAGAGATCCCAATCGAAGAGCGTGACTCAAAAGAAGTAACCCACATGCGCGATCATCAACTCGCGCCCGAAGGTGTCGACGTCCACAACTTTGCTTTCGACGTCACCCCCAATGAATTAATCGCCGCGATCATTACGGATCGTGGTGTGGCCCGTTCCCCTTACACTGAAAGCCTGGCGGGGCTGGCAGCCACTCGTGAGAGCACTGTCGCCGCCGGTTGATTAGTCAAGCCGCTAAAGATTTGGGTTGATTAACCACGTAGTGGTTGAATGTTTATAGCCAGGTCAATGAGGTTGGCTTCCGCACTCCTTTAGGAGTGCAATGCGGAGAAGCATTTCGAGCCAGGTGTATTGAACTCCTAAAGGAGTTCTGGGATGCTTCTCGATGCTTACGAGCTATAAACATTAGACTCCTAGCGGAGTTTCTTTTCGTATGACGTCCAAAGTCCAGACCGAGCGCAAGCGGGTTGGGTAAGAAGATTTTATCCAGGAAATGTCTGAAAACTTTAATCAGCAAACTTTCGCTCTGCCGCAAGACTTGTCTGCGGCTGTTGAGGCGGCGCTCGATGATTGGGACGTCAAAGACAAAGTGAGGCGGTTGTGGGCGCGCGATGCTTCGCTGTGGACCAACAGCGATGAAGGCAAATGGCTCGGCTGGCTGAGCATCGTCGATGAGCAGCAAAGGAGCATTCGCCGCTTTCCAAACTTCTCGCTCGAAGTTAAAGACGCCGGCTTCTCGCATGTCTTGCTGCTCGGCATGGGCGGCTCCAGTCTATGTCCCGAAGTCATGAGTAAGTCATTCGGGAAGATCGAAGGATTCCCCGAACTTCACGTCCTCGACTCGACCGATCCAGCTCAGATAAGGACGTTGGAAAACAAGATCGATCCGGCAAATACATTGTTCATTGTTTCGAGCAAATCAGGTTCGACTCTCGAGCCGAATATCTTCAAACAATATTTTTTCGAGCGCGTCAGGCAAGTTGTAGGCGACGACGAAGTCGGGAACCGCTTCGTCGCTATTACCGATCCCGGATCGAGGCTTCGCCAGGAGGCCGAAAACGATCGCTTCCGCAAGATATTCTTGGGCGTACCGAGTATCGGCGGTCGTTACTCGGCGCTTTCTGATTTCGGCCTGGCGCCCGCAGCCGCAATGGGAGTTGACGTTGCGAAGTTTTTGGATCGAACGCACGAGATGGTGAAGGCTTGCGGCGCCGATGTCTCAGCTCGCAACAATCCCGGAGTTATCCTCGGCGCCTTGCTCGGCGTTGCGCATAATCAAGAGCGGGATAAAATTACGATCGTCGCTTCGCCGGGCATTCACGATCTCGGCGCCTGGCTGGAGCAACTGCTGGCAGAGTCGACGGGAAAGAACGGCAAGGGTTTGGTTCCGGTGGATCGCGAACCACCGACATCGCCCGAGGGCTATGGCGATGACCGTGTGTTTGTTTATCTGAGGCTCGATGACGATGGGAATGCTGCGCAGGATGCGGCGGTAGACGCGATTGAGGGCGCCGGCCAGCCGGTCGTGCGCATCGCAGTCGAGGACGTTTACAATCTTGGCCAGGAATTTTTTCGTTGGGAAATCGCGACCGCGGTCGCCGGTTCGATCATCGGCATCAATCCATTCGATCAGCCTGACGTCGAAGCCAGCAAAATCGCGACGCGCAAGTTGACCAGCGAATACGAACAGAGTGGATCGCTACCGGCAGAGACTCCGATTTTCGAGGGCGATGGCATTAAGCTGTTCGCTGATGAGAAAAACGCCCAAGCTCTTAATGAAGCTGTGGGCGAAAGTTCGCTGAACGGATATCTCAAGGCACATTTTGATCGTCTGGTCGAAGGCGATTATTTCGCATTGCTGGCCTATATTGAAATGAACGACAAGCATGAAACGTCGTTGCAGTCGATGCGTCGTGCGGTTCGTGATCGACGACGCGTGGCAACGTGTCTTGGTTTTGGTCCGCGCTTTCTACATTCAACTGGTCAGGCTTACAAGGGCGGACCGAACACGGGTGTCTTTCTGCAAATCACCTGCGATGATGCGGTCGATGTGCCCGTGCCTGGACAGAAGTATACGTTCGGAGTCGTGAAGGCTGCGCAGGCGCGCGGTGATTTCGAAGTGCTGGCAGAGCGGGGACGACGCACGTTGCGTGTACATCTCGGCGCGAACGTCTCGGATGATTTAGTGAAACTGGAAGCGGCGTTACAAAAAGCATTGATATAAGCGGGTCTGCCGCCCGATGTGCGGTAAGGCTCTGCCTTACCGGTTAAGCAAACAGCTAAAACAGAAAGTTGATCGGAAAGGCGAAGCCTTTCCGCACATCGGACGGTAGAGCCGCGGACGAAGGGACTCTGATATGCAACTGGGAATGATTGGTCTCGGCCGAATGGGTGCGAACATGGTACGCCGCCTGATGCGTAGTGGACATGAATGCGTCGTTTGGGATGTAAATCCCGACAACATCAAGAAACTCGCCGACGAGGGCGCCACGGGCGGCGAGTCACCGGAAGATTTCATCTCGAAACTGAATCAGCCGCGGGTGGTTTGGATCATGGTTCCCGCCGGTGAAGCGACGGAGAAAACGGTCACTGACCTCGCCGCTCGATTGGAGACTGGCGACATCATCATCGATGGAGGCAACTCTTACTTCAAAGACGATGTGCGCCGCGCTCGCATGCTGCGCGAGAAGAAAATTAATTATGTCGATGTGGGAACAAGCGGCGGCGTGTGGGGCCTCGAACGCGGCTACTGCATGATGATCGGCGGGCCGGAAGAAACCGTTCGCCATCTCGATCCGATCTTCAAAACCTTGGCGCCTGGTCCTGGCGAGATTGTCCGTACTCCGGGACGCGAAAAGATCAAAGGCACGGTCGAAGACGGCTATCTTCATTGCGGGACATCGGGCGCGGGACACTTCGTAAAAATGGTGCACAATGGAATCGAATACGGCCTCATGCAAGCGTACGCCGAAGGCTTCGACATCTTTCACAATGCGAAATCGGAAGAACTGCCTGAAGACATTCGTTACGATTTGAACGTCGCCGACATTGCGGAAGTCTGGCGGCGCGGCAGCGTCATCTCTTCGTGGCTGCTCGACCTAACGGCGATGGCGCTGCTCGAAGATCCTGAACTCGAGAATTACACCGGCTATGTTCAAGATTCGGGCGAAGGCCGCTGGACGATTCAGGCAGCAATCGAAGAAGCCGTTCCGGCCGAGGTGCTGACCGCGGCGTTATACATGCGCTTTCGCTCGCGGCAAGAACATACGTTCGCTGAAAAGATTCTCTCAGCGATGCGCCAGAAGTTCGGCGGACATCTTGAGCCGCGCGCGAAAGGATGATCATTCTCCATTTGTCATTTGACATTTCTCATTTGTCATCTGGAAACTATCCGAAAGTATTTCGAACAGCGTTTCATTTGTCATCGCCAGTTCAGCACGGCTCGCGGAAAGAAATTGGCGAATGACAAATGGCAAATGACAAATGACAAATGGAAAATAATCCCATTAAGACTGCTAATCACGCCAGTCCACCATGCATCATGGTCATCTTTGGCGCGGCGGGCGATCTGACGAAGCGCAAGCTCATCCCCGCGCTCTACAATCTCAAAGAAGGCGATTTGCTATCTGATAGTTTCGCGGTCATTGGCGTCGCGCGCGCCGAGTTAAACGACGAAGAGTTTCGCCAGCGACTCCGCGACGACATGAAAGAGTTCGCCACCAACAAAGTCGATGAGAAGGTCTGGACGTGGCTGGAAGAGAGACTCTATTACCTCTCCGGCGATTTCAAAGACGATCAGACTTTCACTCGTCTAAAAGAATTACTTGAAAAAATTGACAAAGAGCGCCAGGCCCAAGGTAATTATTTCTTCTACCTGGCGACCGCGCCTGAATACTTTGCGCCCGTGGTCGAGAAGCTGGGGGCGATCGATTTGACCCACGAAGAAGATAACCACTGGCGGCGCGTGGTCATCGAAAAGCCTTTCGGTCGCGATCTTGAATCAGCGAAAAAGCTCAATCAGGAAATTAAGCAAGTCCTGAACGAAGATCAGATCTACCGCATCGATCACTATCTCGGCAAAGAAACGGTCCAGAACATCCTGGTGTTTCGTTTTGGTAACGGCATCTTCGAACCCATCTGGAATCGCCGTTACATCCAGTGCGTGCAAATTACCGCCGCTGAGGAAGTCGGTGTCGAACAACGCGGCGGTTACTACGAAGGCGCCGGCGCATTGCGCGACATGGTGCCGAACCATCTGCTGCAACTGGTCACGCTGACGGCGATGGAGCCGCCCATCTCTTTCGACGCCGACGCCGTGCGCGACGAACAGGCGAAGATTCTGCACGCCATCCAGCACCCTTCACCCGAAGAAGCAGCAGCACGTGTAGTGCGCGGCCAGTACGACGCGGGTGAGATCGATGGCGAGAAGGTCGTCGGCTATCGTAGCGAACCAAACGTCGCCAGCGATTCCAGAGTCGAAACATTCGTCGCGCTGAAACTCTTGATCGACAATTGGCGCTGGGCCGACGTGCCGTTTTATCTGCGCACCGGCAAGCATCTCGCCGCGCGCGACACGGAAATCGCAATTCAATTCCGGCGCGCGCCGTTCATGCTGTTTCGCAACACGCCAGTAGAGCGACTATCGAGCAATCGCCTCGTGCTGCACATTCAACCTGACGAAGGAATCTCGCTGCGCTTTGGCGCGAAAGTTCCCGGCCCGACGGTGAGTATCGGCGCAGTCGATATGGATTTTGATTACGAAGATTATTTTGGCGACACGCCCAGCACTGGCTACGAGCGCCTCTTGCATGATTGTATGGTGGGCGATGCAACGTTGTTTCAGCGGGCCGATCAAGTCGAAGCTGGCTGGAGTGTCGTGGCCCCGATTCAGGAGGCTTGGAAAACAGCGCCGCCGCCCAATTTTCCAAACTACAAAGCGGGAAGCTGGGGTCCGAAAGAAGCCGACGAATTATTGAGATGCGACGGAGCGGAATGGGAGGAGACGAAGGATGTTCGTCAGAACCGCCTGCGGTAGCGGGTGGTTATCTTTGATCCCCTCTCCCTATGGGAGAGGGTTAGGGTGAGGGCTTGGCGAGGTAAACCACCCATCTCTCAGTTTTCTGCTCCATACCCAGAAACCAAAAACAAGGAGATGAATTCTTAGGTTTCTCCGCTACGCCCTCACCCCAAACCCTCTCCCATAGGGAGAGGGAGCCTCAGATCAACCACCCGCTACCGCAGGCGGTTCTGACACCGGTTCATAACGCCGGGTACGGTGCGCGCGCCGCCATCCCGGCTTTGTATTAAACCGCTTCTCTTGGCGCTCGAGACATTCCCAGCATAAGAAATGCAGCCGGTTGTCCTCGCCGATCGATTCGATTACATGATCGGTTTCGCGATCGCATCTTTCGCAGCGATGGATTTTGTGATCCAGCAAACTCACGAAATAAACCTCACGCCGTACCGTAGACTTCAATCTGCTTCCAATATCGCCGAGTACTCCACCCAGTAAGCCGCGGACTAAACTCTACGCTACGCAGCCGTTTGCCCAAGCTTTCGCATCAATCCCTCGAGCACTTCGATTTTCTTCTTCAACATGCGTTCGAAATTGAGCGTGTCGGTGTGGTTAAGCTCGTGAATCATGTGCTTTTGCTTTTCTTCGAAAATCTCGTTCAATAGTTCGCGTTCTTCTTCCGTGATTTCCAGGTTCATACGTTTCTTCCCTTAGGTTTGATTGGGAAAACTCCGCGCGCTCTATTATCAAACAATCAATCTTCAGTTTCCAACACGCCGCGATATGAAAGCCTCCCGTTCACGATGCTCGCCGCCGATGTGAACGGATGAGGTTCTGATTTTCCCGCGGCCATAATGTGAGTTACCTCAACTTCGTTTGCTTTCAGATAATCTGAAATTAGACTGCGATGGCAGCGCCACCAGACAGCTTCTGCGCACATGATCGTCGTTCGCAGTTCGCGCGCAACTTCGAGCAGCCGCGCAATTCCTTTTTGAAAGCCCTCTGTTTCCATGTAATCCGCATAGCCGCGAAACGTTTTGCTACGCCAAACCATATTAAGTGAATCCGGTTTTGCGCGACGCCGGCCCCCGAGATCGGGAAGATGGATGTATCCAATTCCCGCTTCGGCGAGCGAAGCTCTTAAGTTCTCTTTGTTGAATTGCGGATAACGCCGCGAGCCCGGAAAGCTGCGCACGTCGGCGAGAGCTTGAATCTCGAAGGATTTCAACGCCTCGATAAATTCATCAATCGAACGCGTCGAATGGCCAATCGTCCAGAGCTTGAGTTGGTTATTCTCCATCGCAGTTCGTGTTCGAGAGAATTCTAAAGAAAGGAAGTGGAAGGAGTCCAAGAGTCGAATGCAGACGCTACGCCTTTGGCGGTTTGCATTTTCACCCGCAAGGGCCGTTTTCTTCAATGGATAAAACGCATTGTTCAAGCAAAGTTCTTGACATGCACAACCCGGCAGAGTATAAGCCGCCTATTCCAAGAGGCTTCTACAGCGCGCCACGCGACGCGTTCTCCAATTAGCCAGCGCGACTTCGCCACCTTTTCATTTCTTAGGTCGCGACGCCGCCTTTTCGCCCTGAGGTTGAATATGAGTTCCGAGCGCAACTTCATCTTATTAATTGCCATCGTCGTGCTTTTTGCTTCACATATCGCTAGCGGGCAGCCAGCTAATCCGACTACTTCGCCTTCTCCTGAAATGAAGGTTAAAGCGGTCGATGTACCTCCAAGCTGTAAACAACCCGTCGATCAGTCTGGTAATAATGAACAAGGTACGCAAGGTGTAGACAAACTCTGCAAAGCCGGCATTGGTGACAGACTTATTGTCGATATCGAAAATCTTTCGAAGGACATCAATCCTGGCGATCTCGTACTATTCCTGGAAGGACGACCGCTGAATGGGGTCAACGCTGTTTCGATAGACCAGCGGCTGGCTTTTGATCTCAAGCGTACTGATGGTTCAAGCCAAGCTTGGAGTGCTTTGCTTGCGAAGCCGGATCTTCATCCTTATAGATCAGTAAAAGTCAGCATAGGCTTTGCTGGTAAAGAGGCCTTAGAGTTTAGTGATCCAAAACACCCGCCTAAGATCGCTCTAAGGATCTATTATCCGTTTTGGGCGTTCTTTTCCTTCATAGGTTTAGTGTTAACCCTGATCTTGTTTGTGTATTTGGCCAAGACAACCGGCGTAATTCGGGATCTTGGTCCGTCGCAACTAACAACAACAAGTAGGCCTTACAGCCTCGCCCGGACCCAAGCCGCTTTTTGGTTTTTTCTGGTGATAGGATCTTTCATTTTTCTTTACCTGATAACCGGAGATTACAACACAATTACCGATCAGGCTCTCATTTTGATGGGCATCGGAACGGGTACGGCTTTGGGCGCGGCCATGATAGATGCCACCAAGAACGATACCGCGAACAACCAACTGAGTGAACTCAATCCTCAGCAAGCGCAACTTCAATCCGAAGTCACTCAGCTTCAAGGAAAAGTAAGCGCTGGCACTGCGACGCCTGAAGATACTGTGCAGCTGGATGCAAAGAACGCTCAATTAAAAGAGATCGCCAAAAAGATTGCCGATGCCTCAGCCGGATTGAGTAAGCCGACGACGGATGGATTTCGACGAGACTTGCTCACGGATGTGAATGGGATCAACTTTCATCGTTTTCAGATGGTAGTGTGGACCATAGTCCTCGGCTTTCTCTTCTGCGTTGGCGTGTATAGCAATTTGGTGATGCCGCAATTCAGCGCGACGCTGTTGGCTCTTATGGGAATTAGCTCCGGAACTTATCTGGGTTTCAAGATTCCGGAACGACAGACTTAGCGTGCGATCTAGGTTCGATCTGGTGCACAAGGATCTTCATGGATCGCGAGCAGGTCGAGACGCTGATAGGAATTGTCCGCGACAACTAAACCCCGAAGGAGAGACTAATGAAGAAGAATGATGCTTTCTCATACAGTGTTCGCCCAGGCGAGAAAATCACCGTTAAAGTCACACCAAGGAATTTTCTTGATAGCCTGATTTCAGTCAGGGCAGAGCTTGATGGCGAAGTTCTCAATGCGGAACCCAATACGGATGACGCGCCGGTTTTTGAATTCACCGTCACCAAGGAGGTGGACGACATTCATACTCTAATGATGGAGTTCACCTTTGTTGCTGGTACGCCGGGTAACGCCGAATATGATGTATCTATTTCAGGCCAGAACGATGAAGGGTGCCCCTGCGGTTGATAGGAGACCCATATGAGAAAATCAACGTGCTTTTGCCTGCTTCTTGCTTTGGTGCTCGGTCTTTTCGCACCGTGCGCGGCCCAGACGATCGAGAACTGTGACCAACTCCGCGACAGGATTAGTCGCATGGAGAAGATTGACTTGAATTCTGCCTCGCCGTCGCTTCGTCAGATTTACCGGGAGGCGTTACTTAAACTTTACCTGCAATTGAGGCAGTGCAATCAGCAGGAGTTGGTAGTCGTGACTGAAATGCGAGACGCGGTAGGAGGAACCTCAGCCGCACCGCCTATTGAAAACAAGTTCCAGTCGCTGACCAAAGAGAAAGCGGACTTGGACAGCAAGACCGTCGCGCTTGAAACGGTCCTGAACATTCCAGGGCGAAGTCCGGATACCGGAGGGTCACAGCCGGTGGTGACGGATGAGGCTCCGGCCGATCCTCCGACGAATGAAGCTGTGGCGCGAACCACCGTATCTTCGCCTGCAGCCTCCACACCCCTTCAGGGAACGTTCCCATGCGTCCCGGCTTCGGAATACGCCGATGCCCCGCCTTTGCTAACAGATATCGTGACTAGAGATGCCACGGACATTTCGCGGGGAGAGAACAATGGCGCCATCGCTAGTGTCGCTAAGATGATTCTCTATTCGACCCTTGATTCTGCATCACCAACCAGCTCAAAATTGCTCCGCGACTTGGAACCTTATCAGTATCTAAGTGAGACGGCGCGCACAGATAAACAACTCGGCGCATCTCCGACATCCGAGGGGTCGGTCAGCGCGATTGAGAAGCCAGGATTTGCACGTCTACTCGGTTTTGCCATCGAGCACGGGGCCATCAATAAGAAGAACGACGGGACAAATCTAACATTAAGCACCTCGCTTTATTCCCTCTATACGATAAACCGCGGCGATACCGCAGAGACCTACTCAAAGGCTGGGATACTGAACCGGGTTGGCGTCTTCGCGACGTTTGCGGTCACCGACACCACTTCCGATCTTGCTAACGCTCGCCGTAACAATCTCTCAGAATGGTCATTGAAGGCGAGACTGTTTGGCGACCGAAGCACCCGTTCTTCAAAGTTTCAGAAGTTCTGGAGAGGAAAGATCGAGCCTCTGATCGACGCCCGACTCGTAGCTTTGGGCAAACCGCTCGAGGACCTAACTACCAACAATCCTGCTTATCGAGGATTACGCATTCAGGCGGGCAACTGCTTGCGAGATGCCGTCCGCAACCGTCGCCAAGATGCCGATTACAAGGCCGCAACGACCGAGGCCGAGCGAGTGACAATGCTTACTGCCGCGATGCTCGGCGTGTTAAGGACTAACGTCTACGATCGAATCAAGTCCGGTCAATTCATACTTGCCGACGACATAATTAACAAAATCGAAATGCAGTATGTTCCTAATCTGAAAGCAACTCTCGAGAATCTAAAGGGGGCAGGCGGTCTGGTTGAGAAACAACTGCAAGATTTGAACACAGGACCGTTGGGGACATTCGCATACACAAACCATCGTATACCTTCAGGATCAGATTACTCGGAAGGCAAATTCCTGTTTGAACAGGACAAGAGCTTCTTTCGCCCGCTTAAGTTAACCGGTAATTTCGGGCTGTCTTTCTACAACAGGCCTGACCCAACTTTAAAGCAGGAAAAGCTCCGCGACATTTCGGCTGCTCTTTCTTTTGAAGGCACTAGCAAAAGCCCGTTTACCGAGGCCGAGAACCGAAGCAAAATTACCTATTCATTTGTAGGACGATACGAGCGGCTGTTTGAAAACCGACGAATGGCCCAGCGCAAACCGGATATTGGTACATTTCAGTTTGTGATGGAGATTCCATTCTTCAGGGGGCTCAGTCTGCCGTTGTCCGCCAGTTACGCTAATACCGAAGAAGAGAAGAAAAAACATTTTCGATTCAACTTTGGAATGCGACTCGATACTGACAAGCTATTTGAGTTACTAAAGGCGGGAGCGAGTCGTGACCAATAATTGATTACGGACGAAGGGTAGTACCCGCACCAAGCGAATAGTCACCCTTAGTCATTCACGGAGGGATCAATCATGCCAGTACTCAAACAAGGTTCATCAGGACCGGACGTAACGGCACTTCAACAGAAGCTCAAAGATCTGGGTTTTGATCCGAATGGGGTTGACGGAAATTTTGGGCCGGGCGCCAAAGCGGCCGTCATTGCTTTTCAGCAAAGCACAGGGTTGCAGGCTGACGGCATCGCGGGACCGGCAACCTTGGCCGCGTTGGGACTCGGCGATGGTCAGGCTAACGCCGACACAACAAGTCCTGCGAGTGCTGACACAGCGAGTGCCGATGCAGTAAGTGCTGATGCAGTAAGTGCTGATGCAGTAAGTGCTGATGCAGTAAGTGCTGACACCGCGAGCACTGACACAGCAAGTCCTGCAGATACCGACGCAGCCGGAGCATTGAACCTGGGCGGTCTTACCGGGAAGCTGCCGACTGCGGTGATCGCGCAGATTCCTGATACTGCGAAGGAGTTTGGGATTACTACAAATTTAAGGTTGGCCCACTTCCTGGCGCAGTGCGCGCTTGAGTCCGTGGGATTCACGGCGACAGTTGAAAACTTAAACTACAGTGCCCAGCGCATCCCGCAAGTATTCGGTAAGTACTTCAAAGGTATCGACCCAACATCCTACGCGCATAACCCCCCGAAGCTTGCCAACAGAGTTTATGCCAACCGGATGGGGAATGGTGATGAAGCGTCCGGCGACGGATTCAAATTCCGCGGCCGGGGTTACATCCAACTGACTGGCAAGAACAACTACACCAGCTTTTCCAACTTCGTAGGTGAAGATTGTGTTGCTAACCCTGACTTGGTAGCCACCAAATACCCTCTCGCTTCGGCAGCGTTCTACTTTAACTCCAATAATATTTGGGCCATTTGTGATCGAGGAGCCGACGATGCGACCGTGACGAGAGTCACTAAGGCGGTAAATGGCGGGACACAGGGCCTGCCGGAGAGAATTCAAAACTTCAAGAAGTTCATCCAGGCACTTAGCTAGACCAAAAGGGCGTGTTTGACGAACTCAGAATTGTTTCCCGTAGAGCACGCTTCTGATCTTCACCAGTAGCAGCAAGAAAGGCAAAACCAGTGCGAGTCTTAAGAAGAGGAATGACGGGTGATGATGTCGAACGCTGGCAGTTTTTTCTCGTGGGCCAGAATCATCTGCTAGAGGTTGACGGGAATTTCGGCAATGACACGTTCGATGCCACCTCCGCGTTTCAAACTGAGAACCATCTGGACATCGATGGAGCGGTCGGCCCCGACACTCTCGGGCGAGCCATGTCTTTGGGTTTCGATCCCCTTGAGGATGCTGCCGCGCCTGCGAACAGCGGTGCGGCCTTCCCGCCACGTCCTAATTTTAACCCACTCATATCCACTGCCGACCGGCAAAAACTTTTCGGCAAATTTGATTTCGTTTCTGCTCCTGTTCCAAGTAATCCCGAAAACATTCGCATCCTCGGCACTTGGGAGCAGGACAACATCGTACGTGTCCAATTGCCGCAATTGGTGGGCGTCCAGGGCGCGCCGCATGATGGCGGTGCGAGATTTCGCAAGAAAGCCGCCGATCAACTCGTCGCGCTTTGGAAAGCCTGGGAAGACGCCGGCTTGCTGGATCGAGTTTTGACGTGGGACGGTTCCTTCGCGCCCCGATTCGTCCGCGGCAGCCGCACCGTGTTGAGCAATCACGCGTTCGGCACAGCTTTTGACATCAACGCGGCACTGAATCCGCGCGGCACGCGGCCTCTACTGGTCGGCAAGAAAGGCTCCGTTCGCGAACTCGTGACGATTGCAAACGATCACGGCTTCTATTGGGGCGGCCACTTTGTCGCCAAGCCGGACGGAATGCACTTTGAGATCGCGATTCTGAAATCGTAATCCATGTCACTCACTTCCGTCGCGAATACGTTGCCAGCGTCTGTGGGAAGACCCGCACGCCTGCGGGCATCTTATCCATTGAGATTTTGTTCGCGCCGGTAAGGATGTCGCGCCCGGTCATGCCGTAAACTTGAAGGTTGTCGTCGTTGTCAGGCTTGATTACCACACCTTTCAATTCCAGGCCCGCGAAGGCGCCCTTGCTGCGCGAGTAAGAAAGAATCTGCGCGTTCAATTTCACATCGGTCGAAGCACTGGCTGAACGTCCCACTGGCCCAGCGGCAGCACTGCCTTCGCCGCCGATTTCAAATTTATCACTGAGCAGGCTCTCAACTGCGTGTTCGTTCATGAAGAGCAGAATGTAATCCGTCGAGGCTGCGCCGATTTGTAAGCCGATGCTGCCGCCGCCGAGATCGAAAAACGCGGGCGCGCTCCAACCACCAGCCACACGCCGGCTGAGCACGCCACTGCCGCCTCGGCCACCGACGATGAAACCGGCTTTGATGACGCTGGGAAATACGGCGACAGCTTCAGCTCTATCCAGCAGATCTTGCGGGATCGATTTTTCGCGCGTCGCCATGATTTGATCGAAGACGCGCGCCGCTTTCGCTGATTGATCCGCTGCTTCGCGCGCTTTCTTGGCGCTGCGCTCGCGGTCCGTCTGTGCCAAGGCGATCGTGAAAACGGAGAGAAGAACTATGGCGCTAATCGAAGTGAAAAGTAATTGCTTGATCAGTTTGGTCATGGCTTTTTCCTCAGAATCATTTCTTAGAATTGAAAACAACTACCGGCAAGGATGCCGTTGGACCGCAGCCAGGATGCCTGCGCTCCCCGTTAGCGTCGCGTTGAGTATCGCGCCAGGGTGCGGGGAAAGATGCGCACGCCCGCGGGCATTTTGCTCATTGTCCACGTTACCGTTGGCGAAAGAATCTCGGGTGCCTTCTTGCCATAGACCGCAACATTATCGTCGTTGTCGGCGCTGATCACGACGCCTTTGATTTCGAGTCCGGCGAACAAACCTTTGCTGCGCGAGTAAGAGAGAATTCCTGCTTTCAATTGCGCGTCAGTTGAAGCGCTCGCCGATCGGCCCACTGGTCCGGCAGCAGCACTGCCCTCGCCGCCAATCTCGAACTTGTCTTGCAGCAATCCGCCAAGCGCGTTTTGGTTCATGAAGAGCAGCACGAAGTCGGTCTTCGATGCGCCGATTTGTAAGCCCACGCTGCCGCCGCCCAGATTGAAAAACGCCGGCGCGCTCCAGCCGCCTCGCCCGCGTCGACTAATGACGCCATGGCCACCTCGACCGCCGACGATGAATCCCGCCTTGATAACGCCCGGGAATACCGCGATGGCTTCAGCTTTGTCGAGCAGGCTCTGAGGAATTGCTTTATCACGCACATTCATGATCTCCGTGAAGACGTCCGACGCTTTCTGGGCTTCTTTGGTAGCGCTGGCGAGTTTCTTCGCCTTCCCCGTTTGAGCTTGGGCGACGCCGATAAAGGTTGCCATCAACGCTAATGACGCTGAGATGCGTCCGCACTTCCGAATGAGATCAATTGCACTCTTCATTTCGATTCCTCTGCTGCGAAAAGTGTTTGGCCGCTCGCTTTCGCAAGCGGTTCTCTGACGGGGGTTCTTTCAAATGTTTCTTGCTCGTTGCAGTAAAGCATACTTATAATCGCTCGCCCTGACAAATTCATGGGACCGAGTCAGAACCACCTGCGGTAGCGGGTGGTTGATCTTGATTGTGGCGTGGACTCATTGCCGGAGATCAACCGCCCGGTACCACAGGCGGTTCTGACAGAAAACCAGCAGATCACTCATGTCGATTGGCACTCCATTTCATGAAAGAACTTTCGCCCTGTGCGAGAGCCTGAACTATCGCGAGTGGTCGGGTTACTACACGGTCAGCGCCTACGAAACGCATCACGACCACGAGTACAACGCGATTCGCAATGCCGCGGCATTGATCGATATCTCTCCGCTTTTCAAGTACCGAGTTACGGGAAAAGACGCGACCCGCCTGGTCGATCGGATCATCACCCGCGACCTGCAGAAGATTTCGGTGGGCCAGGTCATCTACACGCCGTGGTGTGACGAGCGTGGCAAAGTAATCGACGATGGAACCGTTTCGCGTCTCGAAGAGAACGTCTATCGATGGACCGCAGCCGATCCAAGTTTGCGTTGGTTCACGCAAAACTCGGTCGGACTAAACGTGCAAATCGAAGACATTTCAGAAAGCGTCGCAGCGCTGGCTTTGCAGGGTCCCACTTCGGGTCGATTGTTGAAGTCAATTGCTGAAGATGCAGACCTCGAAAACCTGAAATACTTTCGCGTGACGACTGGAAAGATAGCTGGCGTGCCGGTTGAAATCTCACGCACGGGCTACACCGGCGATCTTGGTTATGAAATTTGGGTCGCATCTGATCAGGCACTGAACATTTGGGATGTCTTGATCGATCGTGGCCGCCCGTTCGACATCAAGCCCGCGGGCATGCTGGCACTCGATGTCGCGCGCATCGAAGCTGGATTGTTGTTGATCGATATCGACTTTAACAGCAGCAAGAAGGCCCTGATCGATGAACAGAAATATTCACCGTTTGAAATGGGACTGGGCCGTTTAGTGAACCTCGACAAAAATCGCTTCGTGGGCCAGCAAGCATTGATTGAAGAAAAGAAGCGCCGGCATGCAAAGCAGATCGTAGGTCTGGAGATCGATTGGACTGAGGTAGAAAAGCTTTACGAAAAAGTTGGCTTGCCCCCGGCCGTTTCACCGATCGCTTCGCGCGTGGCGGTGCCTATCTTTCATGACGGCAGTCAAATCGGGAAAGCGACGTCGACCACCTGGTCGCCGGTGTTGAAAAAGATGATTGCACTGGCAACTGTCAAAGGTGCATTCTCAAAGCCGGCCACGCGCATCGAGATCGAAATTACGATTGAAGCGGTGAGACATCGAGTGCGGGCACAAGTGGTGAAGACGCCCTTTTACAATCCGAAACAGAAGACTGCGACGCCGGTTTCATAAACGTGTGTTACAGAACCGCGAGCGGTAGCGACCGGCCAGTTTAGTTGAATTGGTCCGCACCACCCGTGGGGCCGGTCGCTACCGCTCGCGGTTCTGTAACGCCTTGGGGGCTCATCAATGAAGCCAAGTCTGACTGACATCATTAACAGTTATGACCCAAACGCTCCGCTCGCGGAAGCCTCAACTATTCCCGCATCGTGGTACACGGACGAACGCCTCTTCGAGCTCGAAAAGCAGACCATCTTCAGCCGCTCATGGCAATTCGCTGCGCGCATCGATCAACTAAACAAGCCTGGCGATTATGTGACGGGCGAAGTGGCCGGCGAACCGATCGTCGTCGTTCGCGGCGGCGATAATAGTTTGCGTGCATTCTTTAATGTGTGTCGCCATCACGCCGCCGCCGTGATGACCGAAAGAGAAGGACATGCGAACCAGATGCGCTGTCCTTATCACGGCTGGACCTATTCGCTGGAAGGTGAACTGAAAGGGACGCCGGATTTCAGCGGCGTATGCGTTTTCGATCGAGCGAAAAGTGGATTAGTTCCCATCGGCATCGGAACTTGGGAGAAGTGGGTGTTCCTGAAGTTGGAAGGTGACCATCTAAACGAATCAAGCGCTGGTTTGGACGAGTTTTTAGGCATCGATCTAATCGATCAATTTCAGAAACTGCATCTTGGCGATCTTCATTGGGTCGAGAGCCGCCGCTACACTCTCAACTGCAACTGGAAAGTCTTTGTCGATAATTATCTCGACGGCGGCTATCACGTGCCTCACTTACACAAGGGTCTCGACAGCGTTCTTAACTATAGCAATTACAGTATTGAAAACGGCGAGCACTTCTGCCTCCAGTCGAGTCCGATGGCCGAAGGCGACGATGATGGCGTCAACGCTGTGCGAACCGGCAAACGCGCCCTCTACTATTGGCTCTATCCCAATTTCATGATGAATTGGTACGAAGGAATGTTGGATACAAACCTAGTTCGGCCGCTCGCAGTCGATCGCACAGAGGTGATTTTCGATTTTTATTTTGCAGACGTTTCCGCGTCTGCTCTCGAGCGAAACCTTGCGAGCATCGAGGTCAGCGACCGCATTCAAGAGGAAGATCTGGACATCTGCGAGTCAGTGCAGCGCGGCTTGCGATCGCGCGCCTATAAGGCCGGACGGCTTTCCGTGAGACGCGAAGCCGGCGAGCATCTATTTCATCGACTCTTACATGCAGACTTGCGGGCGGGACTGGTAGGTGGAGCAGACGTTTGAAAGTAGCCCAGCACTTTAGAGTCTGTGCCAAAACTCAGACCCCGAGCCGGCTGGAGTCTTTCGACGCGTAGCGTCGAACTGAGCTTAGCCCGGCGTTTGAACGCCGGGAGAGACGCCAAACATTGCTCACAATAAATGAACTCATTGTCCGCCCGGTGGAAGTTTCTTCAAAGAATTCTCAAGTGCCTTCAGCAAACCCTTGTCGTTCGCGCTGGTCGCGTCGCCGCGCGTGAGCGGATTAGTGAAAACCAGCACCTCGCCCGTATGGGCATCGACGACTCCGATCATCAACTGCAAATACGCAGGAAGCCCGCCCACCAGGAGTGTAAAAGCCGTCTTACCTTTGGTTAGTTTCTGCCCCTGACCGCGAATGAAAACGATCGCATCGGCACTCTTGTCGAGATGCAAGTTCAGCACCTCGTCGCCTAACGAGAAGCGGCCTTTCTTTACATCTTTTCGCTTCTTCTCAATCTTCGGCAACAGCGCGTCGTAGCGAGTTTGAATGTCAGCCACCGTGTATTTCTGCTGGGCATCGCCTTCGCCGGCTCCTGCCGGCGCGGCAGCTAACACGGTGATATGTTTTGACGCCAGCGCTTCGCTAACCAATTGGCTCACCCGCGTGCTCAGCAAGTCTGACTCTGCGGCCATGCCTTCGGGGCCTTTCATGCTCTGCCGCACAACTTCGACCTTAGCCGGCAACATCACGACGTTTCGAATCTGAGTTTGTTTGCCGGTGACTTTGGGGTGGAGGTACTGGCCGTAGATTGGCCCGGTCACCACAAACACAAACAATGACACGAGAATTAATTTAACTTTCATGGCTAGCAGGCTCCGGAGAAATCGTTTTCTCTAGCCCAGGCGTTCACGCCTGGGGAACCGAGGCCGGTAAATTTCCAAGCCTCCTTTAGGAGGCGTTAGCGTAACTCTTTTAGGCGACGTTCGCCTTAAGGCATTAACGAAAGCCCCATGAATGGGGCTTGCGGATTAACGCCACTTACCAACCCAGGCTTTAAGCGATTGGATGCGGCGCTCGATCCTTTCGCGATCAAGAGCATCCGGAGACAGCTCAAGATACTTTTGATATTCCTCGATTGCATCTTTGGTTCGGCCCTCTTTTTCGTACAACATTCCCAGGCCACGATGGGCCAACGGCGCCGGATTTTCGACCTTCAACGAACGCAGATAGAAGTCTTCAGATTTCTGCTGGTTGGTCTTCCAGTTCTGCCGGCCCGCTTCGGTCGCCAACAGATCGCGTTCCTCTTCTTCGGGCGTGCGTTTCTCTCGCTTTTTCGCAGCGTCTTTCTTGGCGCTATTCGTGAGTTCCTTCTCCGTCAACTGGGGCGCGCGCGGGCCCAGAGTTCGATATGATTCAGCCAGCCAGAAAAGATTTTCGGAAGATTCAGGTCTGAACTCGGTCAACTTTTGACTCAGATAAACCGCCGTGCGGAATCGCCCTGCATTGATCGCCAACTGAATGTCGTGGCGCATGAGGCCCTCGATCCTGGTCAGGTACGCGCTCTTTTCCTTCTTCAATTCACTAGCTGCGGTGGTCTTTTCAGCCTTCGCGCCAAGGTGAGCGCTGACGTAAGCAATTCGATCCTGTAGTTGAGGGTGATCGTTATAGAACAGCTTTATCTCCTCGCCTTCAATGTCTCTGTTCAGGAGCTTGAGCATCTGCACCATCTCTTCGGGCGGATATTCTGCGCTCATCATTAGATCCACGCCTTTCATGTCCGCTTCCCGTTCCAGATCGCGACTGTAACCGTAGATCGTGGACACCAGAATGAAGGGCGAAACCGCCGCGATGATGCCGACGGCCAGGCCGGCTACGCCGCCCACGGGATTCCAAACACCGACGGCATTGATGATGTTAATGGTCAGAATCTTCTTTCGATTGCTCCGATTTTGGAGGTATGTGTGGCGTCTCAACACGTGTGTGATCTCGTGTGCGAGTATGGCCGCAAGCTGTGACTCGTTATCGCACAACGCCATGACACCCGTATTCACATAAATCGATCCATTCGGCAGAGCAAAAGCGTTCGGCACCGGATCTCTCAACGCGCGAAACTTCCAGACGACATTCTCGAGTTTGAGATCGCGCGCCACGAGTGATTCGCCGACACGCTGTAAATAAGCATTGGTTGGCTCGTCCGCGTACACTAGACCATCGCGCTCAAAACGCTTGTCCAGCAGGTTCACTTGTTCGAGGAGATCAAGATCGACCTTCTCGAATTTGAAATCTATTTTCGCCGGCGGAGACTGAGACGGGTCCTGTGTCGCCACGGCGGAAATTGGCGTTAGCGCAAGACAGAAACATAATGTGACGATAATGCGGCGTCTATGCTTCAAGATTCTCACCTCATCGCGATGGAGTATATTATATTTTAGATAATAGAGAATAAGAGAGGTGTCATGAAATTCGAGTACTACACCGAGAAACTCGCCGACGCGCCGAAGCTTTCAGTAGATGGCACCGTCGACAACGCGATTCATTTTTCGCACTGGAAGGGCAATCAAACGCCGGCGTCTGTGAAGGCGGATACTTCAACTGAGATCGCGCTGAACGTTGTCGCGTCGCTGAATCGTGATGAACTCACGCAGGGAATCGATCTGGTCACCAACAATCATTTTGACACCGATGGCGTGCTTTCGGTGTGGACAATGCTGACCGGCGAGAGAGCGCTTGAGCTTCGCGCCAAGTTGATTCCCGCAGCCGAAGCGGGCGACTTTTGTGAACTCAGCACGGAAGATGCCGTGCGCGCCAGCATTGTGATTCAGGGTTCCGACTCGCCGATCGACGATGCGGGTTCGCCACTGGCCCAGCAACTTGCGAACGAACCGGTTGACGACGATCGCCGCGCTTATGAGTTGGTTCTGCCGCACGTGGAACGCGTACTGACGCACACGGGTGAATACGAATCGTTGTGGGCCGACGCCTGGAATCGAATCGCCGTCGCGCTTGAGAGCTTTGCGAACGGTTCATCTCGAGTTGACGAAGACCGCCAAGCCAAACTTTCGATAGTCATGCTGGCGCCGGAAGTCTTTGGTCCGTCCGGTTTCAAGCCCGCAATCCACAATCCGCCGTTCACGGCGATCTCGAATCAGGCGCACGGCGAATTGTTTTTGATCGCGACGCCACTGGACGAGGGCTGGGCTTATCGAATCGATTATCCGTATTACTCCTGGGCCGAGACAGTAGTCCGTCCGCGCATTGAGCGACGCGATTTCACTCCGCTGGTAACTGACCTCAACGAAAGCGACGAAAGCGCGAACGGACGTTGGCGAGTAGATACCAGCGAGTTGGCTTCGGCAATAAAATTTTCGGATGCAAACGGAAAACTGGTAGAGTCGAAGCTCACACCCGACGTCGTCGCAAATAAGATCCGAACAGCATTAACTAAAGCCCGCGCCGCTGAAGCTCATCATGCCTGATTGGGACCAGCGTTATCGCCGCGGCAAGTACGCGCCCAAAAACCCTACTCCTCTACTTCGTAATGCGATCAGAAATCTGACGCCGACGCGCGCGCTGGACCTTGCGTGCGGCACGGGCCGCCACGCAATCTTCCTTGCCGAGCACGGCTGGAACGTTACGGCTGTTGATTCTTCGCGAGTAGCGATTGAGATTCTGCAACAGCGCGCGGCCGAAGCCGGCGTCACTGTCGATGCGCTCGTTGCCGACCTCGAACGTGGCGAGTTCAAGATTGAGCCCGACGCTTATGATCTGATTTGCGTGTTCTACTATTTGCAGCGCGATCTGTTTTCCGAGATTCGTGCAGGCGTGAAAACTGGAGGTACCGTAGTCGCGGCGATTCACTTGAACGATGGAAAGGCGGACGCGCGGCCAAGCAACCCGGCATTTCTGCTTGAGCCCGGCGAGTTGCGCGAGTTTTTTCGCGATTGGGAAATCGGGCATTATCGTGAAGGAGCGTCAGAAGAGGAAGGTCACCATCACGACACGGCTTTCTTGATCTGCCGTAAGCCAGTGACCACGACTTCGACAAACTGAAGTTTGTCGGACAAAATCGAGAGCGTGCGCGCGCTTCGCGATATTCTCGTCGGTCCCGCCGGTTGGTCCTACGCTGATTGGCGCGGTCGCGTTTATCCGGAAGGCGCGGGCTCCAAGTTTGACACGCTGGCGCTGGTCGCAAAGTATTTTGATACAGTTGAAATCAACAGCAGTTTCTATCATCCCCCCACGCCTGAGACCGCTCGATCCTGGCTGCGTCGAATCGCGCCCAATCCGCAGTTTGTTTTCACGGCTAAGCTCTATCGGACCTTTACACACGAACGCGGCAAAGCGACGGCTGATGATGAGAAGGCATTTCGTGAAGGCATCGATCCGCTTGCGGAAGCAGGGAAGCTGGGCGCGCTGCTGATTCAATTTCCCTGGTCGTTCAGAAACGATCGTGAAGAGCGCAGCTACCTGACTAAACTCGCGGAAAGATTCAAAGACTATCCCTTAGTCGTCGAGCTGCGCCACGAATCATGGAACAACCCGAGAGTCCTGCAGACGCTCGAAGATCTCGGCGTCGGTTTATGCGACATCGATCAGCCGCTGTTCGCGAATTCAATTAAGCCTTCGGCAGAGGTGACCTCGGCAATCGGTTACATTCGTCTGCACGGTCGCAACTATCAGAATTGGTTTCGCGAAGAAGCCAACGTCGTCGAACGCTACGACTATTTGTATTCACGCGACGAGCTGGATCCGTGGGTCGAACGCATCAAGGAGGTCGCGGAGAA
>WNGH01000467.1_pt1 | contig 35754 bp, 39 predicted proteins | sample 5400631 | NCBI WGS metagenome assembly WNGH01 (sample SAMN13153373, study PRJNA577476) | soil metagenome | isolation source: 115 cm soil or saprolite under Garry oak tree replicate 1 | place: USA:California | collected 2016-06-15 | reverse complement strand
TAGACTTCAGTTGTGACACTGTCTTCTCTAACTTCTCCAAAAGCTGTTCTTCGGTGCACTCGCGTGGGCTGTGCCAAGGGGTCGGGTTCGACCAACCAACGCATGCCGCCTCGTGGAGATCATCGAAATGGACCACGGCCTCCTCCGCAAAAACTATGTTCGGAGAATTCCGTAGAACATCGTCGAGAACGAATTTGTCGTCGTTTCCCGGATGTACGATGACTCTAGCGTCTGGAGCCTTCTTCGGGATTAGAGACAGCCAGTCTTTCACCATCTCTACTTCTAGGTCCTCGAAGACCTTTTCGACGTACTCCTGATCTTTGCTCAGTTTTTCGACTTCAGCCTTGGAGCAAATGTAGGGGAGGTAACAATGCTGGCGAATCTGCTTCTTGATGTCGGGAAGGCCCTCTTCCGAAATCTTCACCTGTTTGCCCAGAAAGTTAGCGGTGTAACCTCCTTCAGGCTCACGTACGATGGGAACCATCACCTTACTGGTCATATCTCCCCCCATCAACAAGACATTTGCGTTGAACATCGAGGCGGAGTTCAGGAACTTTCTCCAAACCACGTCGCTTCCGTGGAAGTCTGAGGAGAAGATAATTCTGGTCTTGGACAAACTCGCGATAGAGAGAGACTCTAATCCCTTAAATCCTCTAGGGTAATTGCTTGGATAGTATCTCGGGTTATACGGAATTTAAGTACGAACCGGAACCTTTCTCGCATTGGTGGAAGAAGCTACCGACTCATGCAATCCGCAATATCTGACGAAGCGAAACGAATACTGGACGAGGCAAAGCAAAGGGGTATCATTCTTCGGCTCTTCGGTGGAGTTGCTGTAAAGTATCATTGTCCGAGTGCTACTCACAGATCCCTCCAAAGATCCTACCCTGACCTAGATTTCTTTGGAAGAGGAAAACAAGGTCGGGAAATTAGGAAACTTTTCTTGGATTTGGGCTACGAGCCCAACCAAAGGTCAAAGGTTCAACGCCCTCCATGGCGCCACTAGGCTAATCTTCGAAGACGGAAAGAATCAGAGGGTCGTAGACATTTTCCTAGATGTTTTTAGAATGTGCCACACTCTTCATCTCGGAGATAGGCTTACTCTTGATGACTACACTATACCCATCTCCGACCTGTTGTTGACGAAACTCCAGGTTGTAGAAACTAATGAGAAGGATATCCGAGACCTAATCGCGATTCTAAAAGACCACGATGTAATCGATCATATCGCTTCCGGAGATAAGGAAGTAATCGATACTGGCTATATCGCGAGTTTGTGTGCAGACGATTGGGGATTATGCAAGACAATCTCTCTAACAATGAAAAAACTCCTGACATTCCTTCCGAAATACGAACTAGAAGCAGAAGCTAAGCAGATCCTCGAAGCCCGAATCACCAAGATTCTGAATGCGATTGATACGGTTCCGAAGTCGCTCAGGTGGAAGTTGCGTGACAAGGTTGGTGAGAGGAAGCGTTGGTACGATCTTCCCGAGATCCCCATACGGACCCAATCCGTTTCATCAGCGTGACAATTGAAGATTGAAGGGTTTCCCTTCCCTCAACACTTGAGGTGGAGCATTTTCTTTCCACTTGCTCAGCCAAGATAGTTCTTCTCTCTGCTCCCGTAGGTCGTCGGGAAGTAGTTGGGGTATTTCATCCATAATTGGATACCAGCGTCCGCACTCTGAACATACTAGTAATCCTTCGACGATCTCCTCTTTCTCTTGGAAGACATGTAGATCGAGGGGGTAATGCTTGTCGATGGGACAAGCGAGAATATCCATTAACCGTCTCTTCAACGCGATTCCTTGGAATCTGTACCGATAGGCTTTCCGGGATAAGGGTAACTGTGAATGTGAATTGGGTTCATTCGAGTCAAGTGCTGACTCTGTTTCCCTCCGGCGCATGAGGATTTTATGGTCGTCCTGTTGCAAGGTAAGTGAATCCGGCTTCCTCGCATTCTCTCCTAGTTCGAAGATTTCTTGTATCGTATAAGATAGGTCTATCACGCATAAGGCTCCTTATTTTCGAAAGGTCGACACTTCGGAAGGTGTTGTGGGCAGTTGCGATCATGAGTGCGTCCGCGTCTCGGACTGATTCGATTTCGGAGCTGCTGGATTCGTACGTCTTGCCTCCCACTATCACACGTGGAACGTAAGGATCAAAGACCCGAATTCTTGCTCTAGATTGTTTGAGTAGCTTGAGAAGCTCTAAGCTCGGGCTTCTTCGAGTATCTTTTACTTCGCCTTTGTAAGCAAGGCCCCAAATGACTACTGTGGCGTTCGGTAGACTTTTCTTACCGGCCCTTAGCGCCTTCGCCAACCGCTCAATCGCGTGAAGGGGCATCATTTTGTTAACGGCCTTAGACGCAGATACTAGGCGCAGCGAGAATCCAGCTTGTCTTGCTTTGAAAACGAGATAGAACGGGTCCTTCGGAATGCAATGGCCCCCAACTCCGGGACCTGGATAGTGTGGCATGAATCCGAATGGTTTCGTGGCCGCTGCATCGATCGCTTCGACAAAGTCAACGCCTAAGGTTTCATGGAGGACCGCTAGCTCGTTTACTAGGGCGATATTCACGTAGCGGAATATGTTCTCTAGCATCTTTGTTGCCTCTGCGACTGACGGGCTTCCTACCGTAACGACAGGTGCCTCCAAGATCGCCTTGTAGAATTCAGCCCCTAGTTGAGTTGACTCGTCGTTGATGCCTCCTACCACTTTTGGAATGTTTCTGACCCCGAACCTTGCATTCCCATAGTCAATTCGCTCGGGAGAGTAAACGAGAGCGAAATCCTTCTCAGGTCTCTTTCCGTTTCGCTGGAGCAGAGGTTGGAAGATGTCTGTCGTAGTCCCCGGAAAGCTGGTACTCTCAACGATGACCAGCTTGAATCCTGAGAGATTCTTCGACAAGTCTTTAGCGACGGATTTGAGGAACGAGAGATCTGGATCCCCTTTGGGGTTGAGAGGAGTCGGCACACAGACGATCACTATGTCAGAAGAAGTCGCCCCGCCCGAGATGCTATCTGTGGCGCTGATCAATCCAGCCCTTACAAGTTCAGGCAGATATTTTTCGCTATAAGCGTCTTCGACGTAACAAATACCCTTGTTGATCATGGAAACCTTTTCTTTCTCCACATCGACCCCGACTACGCCGAAGCCTGCTTGTGCAGAGGCTACAGCCAGTGGGACGCCGACATAACCCAGACCCACAACACACACTTTCGCCTTCTTTGACATTATCTTATCCAACAAGGCAGTCGTATTTTCGCTCAACGTCTTCTACTTCCCTGCTAGTTTTACCGTGCTAAGAATCTTGGCGACTGGGTCTTCCATCTTGGCTAGAAGTTGTTTTCCGCGTCTTTTCTGGGTTTCAAACGCCTCCGGGTCGGTTAGCATTCTACGCACCTCAGATGCGATCTCACGAGGCGACTTAATTGTCTCAACTAGGCGGAGCCTCTCCAAATACTGGATGTAAAGAGGCTTAGGCCCTGGAAAGCAGGAAACCGATGGAATTCCTAAGAGCGCAGCCTCTACAGTCATGGTACCCCCAGATCCGACAAAGACTGATGAATACGAAAGCAAGCTAGTGGCATCGACTATCCTGTCAACTACAGTCACTTTTTCACCAAATCGCTTCCTTATCACCGGGGCTTGCATCCCGTACCTTGTCGATACAACTACTTGGCATTCCAATCCGAGCCTCAGCAGTTCATCGATGATTGGCGCCACGACAGGCTCCTTGTCACTTGATTTCCCCATGAGATACGATGCGAAAGCTTCCTCTGTTCGGAAAACAACAATCGGTTTATTCTTCTTCAAGTCCAACTGTCTTAGAACGTTATCGTTCGGACGATGACGTTTGAGCCAAGCTGCGGGGTCCAAAGCTCTGTAAAGTATAACCTGCCTTAACGGTCCGCCGAACTCTTCCCAAACGGATCGACCGATTATCCACGGACAGCAAAGGAAAGTCGTTAGGGGTATCGTCAGTCTAGCTACCATCCAAGAGTGTGGCGAGTCATTGGCGGCAACATGAGGAATACCCAAGCCGAATGCGACACGAGACGCCTCGACTGATGAGAAGGAGACCGCTACGCTTGGCCCCCACTCCTGAATCAGATTCGCGAGTTTTGTAATTCTCTCCGCGCTCGCGAGGAGTTTTCCAAAAGCGGTTCCGCCGCCGTGTCTTCCCACCACTGAAAATCGCAGTTTCTTCAACTTTAGGGTCTGTTCGGCCTCGCGGTAGACACGCGTTGTGATCAACGCCTCATGTCCTTCCCGCTTCAGAGCGCGATACAACGGCTCGAAGAAGAGCGCCTGTTTCGGTGTGAGAACCTCAATCCAGACTTTCATAATCAGTTTTCCGAGCGGTCACCGAGGCCTAACGACAAGTAAATAAAAAGATGCAAATAATTCGCGCCTCGAACTACTTCCACAAGGAGGGCTAGCTCCATTCGTGTTAACTGGCGATTGACGCCATTTCGTGAGGATAGCAACTTCGCTCTATTGACCCTGCAATATTGTAACAGATTCGTACCAATTCGTTAACACACTCAAGAGACCATTTGCGGTTCCCCGCGAGATTATGGGTGGTTTCGAACGAACAATCAACTCTCCGAATCTAAGATTGCAATCGTTGGAAACCAGCCAGAAGCCCTCTTGATCTCAACCCTGTTTGCTGAGGCGGGACAACAAAATTGTCTCGTGGGACATTTCGATGAAGCCAAGACGAGGAGAACGGAAACTGGCGGGCTGGCCGAGGCCAGATGGTTGCTCGGGGTTCACCGGAAAGCGGGAACTACACACCTCTTATCAAACGTCGAGGAACTCTCGACAATTCTACCCTCAATTGTCATCCTAACTAGCCACGCTGTAAGCCAGAAAGAACTCAGCGAGCTTGAGAGAACCACCCGCGCCTTATGCAAGTTTCTCCCTCAAGGGGCTAGCCTCACTTTCACTGGCTTGTGCCGGCCGAACTTTACAAGTACATTTCTCCGAGAGACGATCGAAAAACACAGCGGACACACAGTTGGCAAAGACGTTCAACTAAGCTACATGCCCTTGTTTTGGGGTGGCGAGACCCTTCAAAAATTCAGAGAGAAACCTAAACTCGTCGCTGGATTTGGGACAGAAGCACCTACGCGAGCCCAGGAAATTTTTCTCTCGATATTCCCTTCGATGAGTACCAGCGTAAGGCTTAGCGCTGCAGAGGCGGCCGGGCTATTCGGACCCATATACCGAGATGTCCTGCGAGCTTTGGAGTTCGAACTGGCGAGCATGTGCGAAGTAGATGATGTGGACTACGCCGAAGCTCTCGATCTATGCAGACAATCTGGAACCGATAACTTGGGAATCCCTAGAACCTTCGTCGCCAGGGATGCGATTGCGAGCAACATCGCAATCAGCGGCACGAGTAAGCGAGGAAGTATTGGCGTTGTTAGGGCAGCTCGAAGGATCAACGAAGCCGGGGAGCAAAGGGTGCTGGATATGATCAAGAATGCTTTGTCTCTTTGTGGAAAACGTTTTCGCCATTCTAGAATTGCAATCTTGGGTTTCACCGGACTAGAGTCTCCCAGAGATCCGAAACCGAATCCGCCACCGATCCTTCAGACGCTTGAAAGAAGGGGTGCAATACTTTCAGTATACCCAGGCAGGGACATTAGGTGGTTCGAGGGAGGTGTCCTGAGCGATAGCGTTAGAGTTGAGAACACGCCGCTGAGGGCTGCTTCGAAGGCAAGTTGCGCGTTGCTAGCGTTGGACAGAATGGACTTCGGGGAAATTAGTCCGCAGAAATTGGCCTCGGAAATGGGCCGTCCAGGAGTAATTTGCGATCTATCACAGGTTCTGGAAGCTTCAAATGTGGTGAGAGTGGGCCTCTTCTATACTTCGATTGGAAGAGGCAGCTCGGGGATTTGAAGCGTGTCGGCGCTGGCGTAGTGGGCACAGGATTCTGGGGCGAGAACCAAGTACGGGTTCTCCGTCAAAGCCCTAAATGCAATCTTGTCGGAATCTGCGACTCCAATCGGGAACGAGCAAAACAGGTCGGTTCCAAATATTCGGTTCCATGGTACACGGACGCTAAGGAGCTGCTTCGGATTCCGGAAATAGAGGCAGTGACTGTCGCCACCCCTACGCATACGCACTTCCAAGTAGGGACGCAGATTCTGGAGGCGGGAAAAAATCTCTTGGTGGAGAAGCCAATGACGGGTAATCAGGTGCAGGCCGGTAAGCTGGTCGCGATGGCCTCAAAAACCGGATTGAAGCTTATGGTGGGATTCATAGAACGTTTCAACCCAGGTGTTCGATTTGTCAAGAAGCTACTTGACCAGAAGGCCGCGGGAGATGTCATCATTGCTACAGGCAGGCGTGTAGCCCGGTGGCCGGTCAGAATCGGTGACGTAGGAGTGATCAAGGATACTGCGATACACGATATTGACATTATGAGGTTCCTGTTGGAGGACAAAGTCTCCGTAGTCTACGCTCAGACGGGATCCTTGAAGCATTCTTTTGAAGACTATGCGGAAATCATGTTGCGGTTCAGTCGCGGTGTTACAGGTTTCTTGGATGCAAATTGGTTGACTCCGCGAAAAGTTCGCACGCTCATAATTACTGGGAGTGAGGCGACAATAAATCTCGACTACATATCCCAAGAACTTAGCGTTGAAAATTCGAAAACAATAACCAAACCCTACATAGGCTGGGATGAACCGCTACGGTTGGAACTTGAGTACTTTATGAAAGCTGTGAATGACGACTTGGACCCTATCCCGTCGGGGAAGGACGCGATAGAAGCTATTCGAGTGTGCGATACTGCCTTGAAATCAGGCAAGATGAAAAGGGCCTGTCAAAACTGAGCGCGTGGATCCGCTCCGGAGAACCGTTTACCCCCCATGAGAGCTATGGCTTCGATGATTCCTCGATCCCTAGTACTAGTTTTGTCAAGATCTCATTGGAGGGGGTCTCGATCCCTTTCGTCTTTCCCCTCGAGAGAATTGCACCGTTCAATTGTCTAATCTCAGTCATCTTCCCTCTCTCAATGTCCTGGAGCATTGAAGATTTGTTGGCCTTTGTTGACAACAGAATCCTCAGCCAGAGTTTTCTCGGATCCCCCACCAGTCTGACGCGTTCGGCACGACTAACTGACACTCCTTCTTCCATTACCTGAAAGCCGATCTTCCGGATCTCTGAACTCTTAGCCAGCGCACCATTGGGGAGCCTCGTCAATCCTGAGAGGGGATTTATGGCGGCGTTGACTATGGTCTTGGTCCATAGCACTCCTACCATGTTGGAACTAATTTTCGTTTGAAATCCTGCGTCTTGAAGAGCAACCTTGATCCGCGAACATTTCTCTGACTTTCTCCCCCGAAGGTCTCCGATGACCGTCAATCCTCTCCCTGTGTGCAGTACAGCACCTGGACCCAACGAGAACGCTCCTTCGGTAGTAGAGCCTGCGAGAAGTTCGTTGTTGAGCGCAGATTGCAGTGCTTCAATGTTTCCTAGTCCGTTTTGAAGGCTCAAAACTGTCGTCTCAAGCGGTACTATCCTACGATACCTCTCCGCCACTGCTTTGGTGTCGTAAGCTTTCACTGTGATGATAAGAACCTCAGTTCCAGGTAACGGGGTAGGGCCCTTTCGAACAGGCACTCGAACCCTTGTGACCGTTTCGTCAGTCTCTCGAAGACTAACGCCGTTCCTCTGGATTGCTCGAACGATAGACAGGTCCCGATGTATCAGTGTCACATCGTGGCCGGCCAGGCGTAAGCTTGCGCCGAATAGGCAACCAATGGCCCCTGCCCCGACAATGCCGAAGCGCAAGTCTTCAGGACTTCTGGCGTAAATCTAGCTTGTCTCGCTCCGCGTCGTCCATTTTGAACACGTGTTTTTCCTCCGGAAAGGTGCCTTGACGGACGTCGGATGCGTACTCCGCTACAGCACTTTTTATCGTTGAGGCAAGATCTGCATATTGCTTCGCGAATTTCGGCACAAACCTTGGATAGAGCCCTAGAACGTCGTGCAAGACCAACACTTGGCCATCGCAGTATCTGCCTGATCCAATGCCGATGGTTGGCACCGAGACCGTCTGTGTGATGACTCTGGACACTTCTTCTGTTATCATTTCTAGAACAATCCCGAACACTCCCGCATCCTCCAGCGACCTAGCATCCTTCACAAGGCTCTCGCTAGAGTCGGCGTTCTTGCCTTGAACCCTATAGCCTCCGTGGAGAGTTGCGGTCTGTGGCGTTAGGCCAATGTGTCCAAGCACAGGGATACCCGCATTCGAAACCGCCCTTGCTACGTGCGCCATCTCTCTTCCCCCTTCGATCTTGACTGCTTCCATTCTTCCTTCTTTGATGAAACGTCCCGCGTTTCTTATGGCATCTTCCTCAGAGATCTGGAAGCTTAGGAACGGCATGTCGCCGATCAGCAATGAATGGCTCGCCCCTCTTCTAACTGCTTGGCATACCGGAAGAAGCTCTTCCACCGTTACCGGAATGGTCGTATCATATCCAAGAACTACCATGCCGTAAGAGTCTCCCACAAGGATCGAGTCAACTCCAACGTCATCCGCCATAATCGATGTTGGGTAGTCGTACGATGTTACCATCACGATACGCTGACCGCGAGTCTTCATTTTCGAAAAGTCGGCGACCGATACCTTTTTTCTCTCCGTGCTAGAATTTCCGCTCAACTCTAAGCCCACCCTTTCACGTGTCGGACCATGTCCTTCATCACATTTGTAAGATTCCTCTCATTGTCAAAGCTCGAAGCTATTGCATTCAATCGAGATCTCGAAAGGGGTTTCATTCTCAACGTGATTCGGACCAATTCCGGAATAGCCCTGATTATGTTATCGACAATAGTGACGGTCGCGGCCCAGGAGGTTCGTGACATGGGATTGAGGTCTATCGCTATCACCATCTTGCCGGCTTTTCTAAGTGCTTCCGCCCGGTCGCCATCTTCAAGAGGGACCAATACAACATCAGCGTTTCCGATTCCCTTTGCGTCGACACTGCGCCTTGGGCTCGCAACCCCTGGTATCGTGAGTCTGGCGGTTGCGTTCACTCCAAGCACTTGACTCGCTCCGTTGTGCTTAAGCCAGGAGGCGATCCTGCGCTCTCGTGCGAGGCTTCTGTGAAACAAGTTTACCTCAAGCCTAGCCGGGACTGAACGCGCAAGCTTGACGATATCTCGCGGTACCAAGGCCGCGGTGTTGCCGTTAATAGATATGACTGGGTTTTTTGCATTCAATAGAAGCGCGACCGCAGCTCTCGTGGCCACTCGGGAGGATTCTGGTGTGATTTCACCAAACAGGTAATCGAATGCCTCTCCACGCCCGTGCGCAATCAAGCCTTGAGGAGCAACTATCCCGCTTCGAAATCCTCTGACCAGGCTCTCTCTAGTCTCGAGGGATCTAAACCGTGGGTGGTTAGGTGAGATTCTCATGACACCACAGCACCGTGTTCAGCGATTTTGCTAACCACCGGGGTGAGTCCCGCTGATTTGATCGTCGACTTGGCTTCAGGGACGAGTTCTCTTCGAACTACGGTGAAAAGGGATTCCCCAATCATCATCATACTGGATGTAATCCGTCTCTGTTGCATTATCGAAATGGCTTCGCGCAAGCGTGGGGAGATTATTCCGAGGCAATCTGCAAATCTTCGTGATAATCTGATGAAAGTGTTCGTCTCAGGGCCCTTGACCTGACGAGAGACAAGCCCCCTTCCGCATAGATTGATTCGTTTCTTCAAGCCAGAGTTCGATAGAACACCCGCAGTTGATATAGGTCCGAACGCGCCTGAAACAACTCTCAGCGAAGACGGGGGTATGATTTTCTTGACTTCTGCGAATCCAGGCGCACCCGGCCGGGTTCGGATCACTAGTCCTCCATAGAACGCGGACGTAACGGTCCCGAGGCCAGTCATGTACTTCACTTCCGCCTTATGCGCGATCTGTGCAGCCTCGATGTGACTCAAGTCGGAACCCAGCGCTTCGTTGAGCGCGAGAGATAGGCTGAGGGCTCCCGCGCCGCTCGTCCCGTAACCGCAACCCATTGGGAGGATGCTTCTGTGGTCGATAGTCACTCGCAATGCTTCCGATGATCTGTCTAGGAGTTCTTGAGCGACTGTCCGCGAAACCACTGGGTGGGCGAGCGGCTTGCCGTTGAACGAGATCACAAGTTTCGTTCGCGACGCTCGGCTGATTCTTACTGCAGTTGTCACTCCCTGCTGAAGGGTTACTCCGGCCCCGGTCGATCCGATCTTCAACGGATCACCCGTGGTATCGTGTATGCGAAAGAATCCAGTAATCTGACAAGGAGAGAATGACAATCCGGTCTTGACCATCAGGATCAACCTTCCAGCTTGTCCTGCTGCCTGTTGCTCTTAGACATCGGTAATTCCAAACTATTCTGTGTCCGGCTCTAAAGACAATATAGGGGACTTACGAATCGAAAGCTCACGAGTTGCAGAGGATAGAGTTGAGGGGTTTGATACTTGCAGGAGGTTTCGCAACCAGATTGCGACCTCTCAGCTGTTCTAAACCGAAGTTGTTATTCCCCATTATAGGCGTGCCGCTCGTTGAGTCGATGGCTCGCTGGCTGAGCTCCGGCGAAGTCGACCAGATTATCCTAGCAGTCAATCATCTTTCAGATAAGTTGAAGATCGAGATAGGTCATCGCGTAGGAGGCGTGAGGGTCGCGTTTTCCGTGGAGGAGACGCCTTTGGGAACTGCAGGTCCCATTCGGCTTGCAGCCAACCTTCTCAGCAAGGACGATCCATTCTTCGCGATAAACGGTGACATTGTAAGCAATATCGACATCAGAGGTATGCTAGCGCTGCATGAGGAGAAGAAGGCGGACGCAACAATTGCGTTGGTCTCTGTTCTCGACCCTTCTCCATATGGCTCAGTCACGACCGATTCCGACGGAATAGTGAGGAAGTTCGAGGAAAAATCGGCGGTTCCCTCAGCCACTGGTCGTGTAAATGCGGGAGTGTACGTGCTTAGTCATAGCGTGGTAGGTTCCATTCCAGTTGGCCGATCCGTCAGCCTGGAGAGGGACGTTTTCCCTAAGTTAGTTCGGAATGGACGGATGCAAGCATGGATACATGATGGATTCTGGTACGACATTGGGAGGGTTTCGGAATATGTACGGGCCAACAGAGAACTCTTGGCGAAACAAGAGCTTAAGGCCGGAGAACCTGATGACAGGCAAAACGGGAGGCAAATCATCTGGCCCACATATTTGGGAACAAAGGCGCGCCTGGGGGTAGGCGCGAAAGTGGGCCCTCTCACGATTCTCAGTGACAATGTCACTGTTGGAGATGGTGCCATCGTGAGGAATTCAATAGTATTTGAAGAGACTACGATCGGTGAGAAAACGATTGTCGAAGACGCGGTCATAGGCGAAAGGGTGGTAATCGGTAGAGGGTCGAGAATAGGTAGTGGGTCGATAATAGCTGGACAGCTAAACATCCCACCAGGATCAGTGGTGTCTCCGAATTCGGTTATCTTCTGCTAGGATTAGGGAGAAGGATGGCTAGCAAAAATGGTGAAAGTACCAAAGCTTTTCGGAACCAACGGGATCAGAGGGGTCGCAGGCAAAGAGATAGGCTCGAGCCTGGCCTTCCGAGTCGGTTCAGCTCTGGGGACTTTGTTTCCAAAAGAGAGAGTACTGATCGGGAGGGATGGTCGTCTTTCTACTCCTATGCTTCTCGAAGGATTAGCGGCGGGTCTGCTCGCCCAAGGGAACGATGTGGAGGATCGTGGTTTGATCACGACCCCCGCGTTGGAGTTCATGGTCAAGAATACTTCCTCTTCGGCCGGAGTGATGATCACAGCGAGTCATAACCCGCCCGAATATAACGGGTTCAAGGTAGTTGATTCTGATGGGATCGAGATCCCTCGTTCGAAGGAGGAGCAAATGGAGCTCCTAATTTACCGAGATAAGTGGCGGGCAAGCAATCCGCCGGGTCAGCGGGTTATCAGAGAGGGACGAATAGGATCCTATTTCGAGAAGCTTGAGAGCCAAGTCCTTGCCAGAGACGGACTCGGGAATCTGAAGATCGTCGTCGATACGGGAAACGGGGTCTCGGTGCTCACGACCCCAAGGTTGCTTAGAAAGCTCGGGGCACGTGTGATTGGTGTTAATGATGTGATTGATGGTGAGTTCCCGGGTCGGAATTCAGAGCCGCGGCCTGAGAACCTTGGTTCTCTCTCGAAGATTGTAAGGGAGGAAGGGGCCGATTTGGGAATCGCTCATGACGGGGACGGTGACAGGGCCATCTTTGTCGACGAGACAGGCGTGGTTCAGCCTGGGGATCGTACTCTTGCGCTCGTTGAAGACGAATTGCTTAGGAACCATCCTGGTGCTAAGATTGTGACACCGATCAACACCTCGATGGTGGTATCGGAGATTGCTAAGAAGCGGAAGGGCAAGCTGATCCTTACAAAGGTGGGAAGTATTGAGGTGTCAAGAACAATAGTAAGAGTAGGCGCGTTGCTGGGAGGGGAGGAGAATGGCGGGATCTTTTACGCTCCCCATCATCCTGTTAGAGATGGAACGATGGCTGCGGTCCTCGTTGTGAACGCCGTCATCAGGAACGGCAGAGGTCTTTCCAGATTGTTGGATAGGCTTCCCAAATTTCACATGGTCAAAGAGAAAATACCTTGCAATGAAGAGGCGAAGGACCGTGCGATCCACACCCTAAGGACCAAGCTCAAAGGCAGAATATCCAGCACTCTTGATGGGATACGAGTGGATATAGAGGGACGGGGCTGGGTTCTTGTCCGGGCGAGCGGCACCGAGCCTTTGCTCAGGCTCTATGCTGAAGCGAAAACAGAGGGCCAACTCCAAGAAATACTAGACGAGTTTCGACCACTGGTCCTGAAGACGTTAAAGTGATGGAAATTCGCCCGAAACACGCCCTAATCTTGAATCTGAGAGCCCCATAGTAACTCTCCCGAAATTCGTTCGGAATTGTCGCCAGCTTTCTCAGGCCATCCGAACCAGAATTGCCCCCTGATTAAGCAGACTCGCCTAGAATTAATGCCAGACAGCAGATGTTCCAGAAAAAGGGGGGTATTGCGCAGAGGTTTCGCGTGGCTTGAGTGGTTTCTGCGGGCCCTTGCGAAAGTCGCAAGCTAGAGGACAATGATCCCTCTCAAGCCAATAGAATTGCCCGACTCAATGCCGACCCGGACTCGTTCGGGGAAAGAAGAGGCCTGTTTCCGCAACGCGAGTCAGCCAGATGAGTTACACGAACCGCATTTCCGAAGTCCGGACGGTCGTTCAGAAAAGTGCGCGACCAGTGAACCCGTCAGCGCTTTCTAGATTGCGCTTGCGTCCGACCAGCGTTTGTCAAACGCGTCGGCGAATACCCGGATCATCCCGTTGTTCTTGGTGAAGTGTGGCCGGAAGAACTTGGGCCGTCGGCCATTTTTCTCGTTTGTGGCCCATATGAGGAACACGAGCTCCTTTTCGTCTGACAGTGTCCCCCTTACAGGATACCAGTCTTCCTTGGGTTGTCGAACTTGTATTCCCAACCCCTTGGCCTCTCGGGCTCGCGAAACCGCCTCAGAATCCTTGGCAGTCATGAGCAGCCGGAACTTTACGCCCCTTTCAAGCGCTCGATAGATCTCTTCCTTGACCTTGCCAAACCAGCTAAAAGTCTCTGCTGAGATCGAAATGTTTCTTGACGCGTTAGCAATCACCTTTACCGTCCGAACCTCCATCTCTTCGAGAGTCGACAAGGGTTCCAGAAGGTCCTCCGGCTTGACCCCAAGCCGCAACTCCCAATATTGCGGCTCTAGCAGGGTAAGCAATCGCGTACTCTTGGCGTTAAGAGCGTCAAGGTCCCTGGACATCTCTGTCCTCTTCATGTCCTGTATTCTGGCTACGAACTGCTTGGGTTCTGACGCTTCGAGCTTGTTGCTGCTGACCCGAACAATCCCCTTCTCAACAAGCTCCTTCACGGCTCTCTCAGCCTCTCGCGATGAAAAGCTTGAATGCGCCAGTATCTGCTCGATAGTCTCGCCTGAAGGTTTTTCCAAGAGAGAGAAGTAGATTGAGCATCCTTCTCTCGAGAAACCGAGCTCTTCCATCAGTTTCTGGGCTTCGTCGTTCAATCCGCGAAATGCCTTCACGCTAACAATCGACAACGCTCAGGCGGAAGCGGGTAGAGGAAAACCTCTGCAGTCTACCTTTCCCTTTACTCTCCGAATAAAGTTGGGACAGGCGAAGCACTGTGCGAAGGAAACAGTCTTCGAAAGGACCGGGCAGTCGACTGCTTCTTTCTTCATTCTAGCTAACTGCTTACCGCCAACCACGCCCTTCAGATCCTGAACATATTGCTTAGGCGTTGGCGTGCTCTTTTCTGGAACAGTGACTTCCACAACATACTTCGTTTGAGGAAGGTCTTCGCTCATCTGCTTCCAATCGTCCGCTCTCGTCCAGACTGCTAATTATCCCTTTGTTACCGCAGAACATCAACTAGGCCCGTCCTTTCGAGAACGGTCCCTTCGAGAACAGTTACCGACTTCAAAAGAACAAGCTTTGGGATTCATTCATTGTTCGAAATACTCCTTGGCCTAATGTTTATATGAAATATCGGTCGGCGAACAGTTCGAGAAAACAGTTGGAAAAACGGGTCTTTCTTCTTCCCTTAGCTTGGGTTGTTTTCGGACTTGGCGAGGTCTACGGTCTCCGGTTCCTGCTTGGACCGATCATTAACATAGCTCCCACTATCTCCAACGACAAGCCCATTGGTGGTTCAATTTTTCCAGTACTGTTCTTCAATGCTGCAGCAGTACTCGGTGTCCTAGCCGTGAGCCTCTATTCTTTAGGAGTATGGAGCATAGATTTGTCAAGGCGAAAGGACAAAGCGGATCTGGGAGCGCTTCTAGTATTGGTAACAGGAGGTCTCCTGCTTTGGTACGTGCCCCTCGCCTTTTTCTTCGTTGTTGCATCCATAGTCTATTTGCTCGCGGTGAACATCGAGTAGTTCCTTTTTGCCCGTCAACGTGACGGTGTTGATCTGCGCCCATAACGAGGAGTCGCACATCCGAAAGTCGCTCGAGGGAATTCTACTACAATCGATTCCACCCGCACAAATCATCCTTGTTGCGGACAGATGCACCGACAAGACCGTGGCAATGTCAAAGAACATGCTTCCAAGGAATTCGATTATCGTAGAGAAACGAAAATTACTGTGGAAAAATAGCTATGCGGAGAACTTGGAAATTGGAAGAAAGAACGCTGTAGGGCAGGTTCTGGCCATTGTCGACGCAGACATACTCGTTCCCCGCCTATTCTTGGAGAAAACCTCTGTTTCTTGCCTGGAGTTTGCGTCTGTATCCGCCCTGGTCCGAACTGATCCGAGCCAGGGATTGATGAACCAGCTCGTTTCTCTCTGGGAACGAAGCTATTTGTTTACGCCGCTGGGTCGAGAAGCCCGCGGAGGCGCTAGGAGCATCTCGATGAGGGCGCTTGAGGAAGCTGGAGGGTTTCGGGACGTGATAGCTCCTGATACCGACCTCGACATTAGACTCAAGCAACAAGGAGAGAGGGTGAAGATGGACACGAGCCTCGTCGCGTTGCATCTCCGCAAGATGAGCCTTGTGCGGTCCGTGTTCTACCAGATCAGGGCAGGTGAAGCCCGTAGACAACTCGGGGTCTCGCCGTTACGTACTCTACTTCACTCAATTGTGCGGCTACGCCCATTCGTTTTCTACGGTTATATCAAGACCGACCCCGACGCAGACAAGCCGGGCCGATGATCAATCCAGTGGAGAGATCAGGGGAACTGCTCTATCAAAGATTCTTTGACATTCCCAAGGAAAATTATCCCGATTACCTCACAAGGCCAAACCTGTTGAATGAGGGAATCCCCCATTGAAAAAAGGTGGAGGAGACTCGAGCTCAAAATTGGCTCTTGTCACTGGTGGCGGGGGATTCATTGGGAAGCACTTGGTGCGTGAACTTCTCTACAAGGGGTTTGAAGTCGAGGCCTTAGACAGGGTCCTGAGGCCAAGAGATCTTCCCAAATCCAGCAGGTTGGTGTATCACCAAGCTGATATGAACACCGCTAATTCACGTTGGCAAGGCAAACCAGGCGCGAGAATCGTGCATCTCGCAGCAAACACTTCAGTTCAGGAATCGATCCAGCGACCGCTACTAACTGTCCGAGCAAATATAGACGCCACTTGTCGAATGCTGGACCTCGCGCGGAAGATCGATAGTGAGCGATTCCTATTTGCGTCCACAGCGGCGATCTATGGGGACAATAGATCGAGTTGCCGAGAGACTGATACCCCGGCACCGGCCTCGCCTTACGCCTCCTCTAAGCTCGCGTCCGAGTACTATTGTAAGGTCTACGCGAGTTTGTACGGCATCTCTACTGTCATTCTCAGGTACTTCAATGTCTATGGCCCGGGACAATCAAACCGCTATGCTGGAGTCATTACCCGTTTTGTAAAGGAAGCCCTACACGGAAAACCTCCAATAATTTTCGGCGATGGAAGCCAAACCAGAGACTTCGTGTTCATAGACGACGTGATAAGAGCAACCGTGACTTCGCTGACCCAACGCGTTCCTGGTGCGACAATAATGAACATCGGAACTGGAAGGGCAACTAGCATCACGTCTCTCGCACGACAGGTTCTCCAACTTTTTGATCTCAGAAATCTTCGACCGATCAATGCTCCACCTCGCGTAGGAGAGGTCAAACACAGTCAAGCCAACATCTCAGCAGCCCAAACGAAGATCCGCTTTCGCCCTCGGTATCGGCTTGCTGAAGGATTACCTCCGACAATCGAATGGTTGAGGACCTCGGCGAGCACTTCTTGAGTTTAGATGAAATGGAATATTGCACACAGGAAGCGCCCGAATAATCTACGCGACAGAAACCTTACTTATTCAGACAAATCGAGCGGATGCCAGCTACTGAAGATGAGCCTTCTGCTGAAGTTGAAACGCAAACCCGTGAGTGAATCGAATGAGAAGTCCTAAGACAGCAGTAATTCTCTCCGGCGGAGAAGGCCTCCGACTGAGACCCATTACGTATGATATTCCTAAGGGATTGGTAAAAGTCGGTGGGCGACCTCTCCTCGAGTGGGTCGTCGAATGGCTCCAGCAAAACAAAGTCACCGACCTAGTCATAGGAGTTGCGCATATGAAAGAAAAGATAATGCGGTACTTTGGAGGTGGGGGGAAGTTTGGAGTAGATATCCGATACAGCGTACACACGGTGAAAGGCGGAACAAGTGAGGGATTTCGACTTGCCATTTCCCGCTATGTTGCTTCCCCATCGTTTTTTGCGCTCAACGGAGACCAAATAACGAATCTCAGACTAGATGCAATCTACAATAGCCATCGGGAGGATGGGTCCTTGGCATCAATCGCCGTCGTGCATCCAAGGTTGCCTTTCGGACTCGTCGAGATTGACCAGAAAGGATTCTGCAAGGGTTTTGTTGAGAAACCGATTCTCAATGATGTCTTTATCTCGATGGGAGTATACGTCTTCGACCGGAAGGTTCTGAGCTATCTGCCTAGAAGAGGCGATGTTGAAAGAACAACTTTTCCGCGGTTGGCGCAAATGAATAAGCTAAAAGCCTTCAAGCACAATGGCTCTTTCATCACCGTAAACTCGTTGAGAGAACTTGAGGAAGCTGATGAAGAGTTGAAGGAACAACACCAGAGATGAATGTCCTCATAACAGGAATAACTGGATTCATAGGTTCTAGGTTAGCCTCCCGGCTAGTTAGGGATGGCTATAATGTTCACGGTCTAGTTAGGCATTCATCTGAAAGAGAACTCAGCAGAATCAGAGAAGTAATTTCCCAAGTACATCTTATCGAGGGAGATCTCGGGACCTTCCACTCCATTCTGTCGGCAGTGGATGCCTCAGAGCCCGAGATAATCTTTCATCTGGGAGCTCTGACTCCTGTGAGGCTGTCTTTTGACGATCCCTATCCATATATCGCAACGAACTTCGAGGGGACCGTGAACTTAGTTCATGCAATTTTGGGCAAAGTGCCTAATGCACGACTGATCGCGGCGTCCACAGCTGAGGTATACGGGTGGCAAGAGGGTAACAACCCGATAAAGGAGAATGCGGTGTTGAGGCCCGCTTCTCCTTATGCGGTTACTAAGGCGGCGGCGGACCAATATGTACAGATGGCTAATCGGGTCTACCACCTCCAAGGGACGGTTCTGCGTCCCATCAACAGCTACGGGCGATTGGGCGAGAAGGGCTTCTTCATTGAATATCTAGTTTCCAAAATGCTAGCCGGGGACCAATGCTATGTTGGTGCTCCCGATTCTGTGAGAGATTACATGTTTGCAGATGACCACGTGGATGCCTATATGCTGACGGCGCGGTCCTCCCAAGCCGTTGGACAAGTGTACAACGTGTCTCCGGGCAACTCAGTCTCCAATTCAGAGGTGGCAAAAATGCTCGCCAAAATGACCGAATTCAAGGGGACAATTACATTCGGGTCATATCCACCAGGGTATCCACAAAGGCCGAAAATGCAGGATCCACAATACTTGGTACTGGACAACTCGAAGATCACCAAGGAGCTCGGATGGAAACCCGTTGTTGGTCTCGAAGAAGGATTGGTCCGAACAATCGAGGCATGGAAAACCGGCTAGCAATCATCAATAATGGCGACGGCATTTATTGAATGTCACTTCTGCCGACAAGTTGGGTGAGATAATCCTGGGTTTGGCGAGTCACGCTGAGAGACCTCCTTCCATCAGTCGGGGGCCAGAGAAAGAGGGTATGGCGAGCTACGACGCATCGGCAATTGAGCACACATTTGCTCGACTATTCAAGAACTGACGGAGGTCTGCGCCCAGAAAGGAGGAAGGATAGTTGCCCCGTTTCCGGAGCCCCGCATTATCCCTTAACCTTGGATGTGGCGAGGACGACTGGGGAGACGTTAGAATCGATGTCGACTTCCGGACCCAGAGCGGACTCAAATCTCAGCTCAACCTTAGAGCCGATGCCCATGATCTTCCTTTCCGAGATCATGCGTTCGCAGAAGCGCGATGCTGGCATGTCCTGGAACACGCCAGGAACCCATGGACGGTTATGGAGGAGTTGCGCAGGACTTGTAAGAGAGTTTCAGTTCGGTTTCCTGTAGATGAAGGGTACAAAACGCAAATGCTTATTGGCCTGACCAATCTTGAACCGGCTAGGTTCATTCATGCCTACCGAACGTTCAGACGCAGAGCCCATCTGTGGATAATCAGGCCCCTCGGAAACGCGAGGATTTCTGACAGATTCATAGAATATCCAGTATGGCACGGAAGAAAGGGATCTATCTCCAGGCGACTCTTTCGTCCGAGGAGGTATTACTTCGAATGGGAGGTAATTGACGGCACGGGGAGCACATCCTGAGGCGGAATCTACTGTTGGAAGATCGTCGGAAGGCGAATCTTCGGAGGGGTTAAGATGGATGTCGGCTCGACCAGGCAGATAATCAACCCACACTCTCCTCTATGGTTTCCAAGATCTTTGACTCGAATGTGTCCGAACTGAACTGAGTTGCCCGATCTGAAGCTCTTCTTGAGAGTTCCATTCTAAGAGGTTCATGGGCAAGGAGGCTGGCAATCTGGGATTTTGCGATGTCAGTATTTTTCCACCTAAATCCCACATCATTCGTCACTATCTCGGGAGGGCCTCCGCTGTCGTGGACGACCGGTACACATCCGGCTGCCATTGCTTCGACAATGGCTATGCCAAATTGCTCATTCCGGGCGCAATGAACGTACACTTTGGCTCGTCTCAACACGTCCTTGGCGCCTCTTAGAGGCGATAGGATGAAAGAAACGTTCGGCGAGGCCCTCTTTCTCAGCGAGTTGTAATACTGATGATTCTTGTCATCGATTGCTCCTATGATCACGAATCTGAAAGATGGTGAGCCGCTCGCGATTTCTAGGAAATCGTGCATTCTCTTTTCGGGCACGATTCGGCCAATTGTGATTACAAGGTTCTCCTTATCTTCGCCGAAGGACTTGTACTGTTCTACGGGGCAAGGTGGATAAAGCGTGGTGGAATCTCTCCCCCATACTTTCCTGATGAACCGACCGGTGTAGTCAGAGACGCTGAGGAAATGGTTCACGTGTCGAACTCGTTCGTGATAGTAGGCTCTGGCGGGCGAATAGTACAGGTTCCACCAGAAAGAGGCTTGGCCTTCATGCACGTGTGCGAAATAATCCGGAAAGTAGCAATATTGTATCGTCCGAGTGTTGGTGGAGGGCATATACCCAACGTCCTGCGTGCTTAAGATTAGGTCAAAATCACGATGCTCTCTGAGAATTCTGCGCGTCTCTCTCTGGAAATAGTACAACTGTTGGTAAAGAAGCAACCCTTTGCGCACCAGTGGATTGAAGACTGGAAAGCTGAGCCTATCGACTTTGTCGAGTACACCTTGACAGCCAAGGAAATCCTCCAGCTTTGCGATATCGAACCGTTCTGAAATGAGTGAAGCTTGGTGACCGTTTTCTACAATGGCTCTAAGAGAGTGAATGGCCACTTGTTCAGCCCCGCCTAGGACGCTGAGTCTAGGATGAACAACGAGTATCTTCAACCCGCAAACTCCGTTGAGAGAAGGTCACCTCCCGCGGAAACAAGGATGAAAAATCGAGGCCTGACGAGATGATTATCCGACCGGAAGTCATCGCTTACAAGAATCCTTTTGAACTCGCAACTCCCCGCAAAGGGCTCGCCTGGACAGCCTTTGCAATTCTTTGCGAAACGATCAGCGGGCGCATTGAGGTGAGTTCTGGGTAAATGAAAGAGGTGTTGATAATTCACTGCAAACTATCGGTCTACGCAGGAGGAGAATATCTTTGTTTCTGTGCTTGCAAGGTTTTGCAAGATCTCGGATATCACGTAAACTTGCTTTCGGATGTTTTCGAACCTTCGAAAGCAGAAGCACTTTACGGGATGGGAACCGTGCTATCAAAGTGCACGCACATTCAGCTGCCCAGACCTGCGACCGGCTTGCACCGTGGCCTCCTAGTTCTTGAGCGGATAGCTTACACAATTAAGCTTGCAAGATTCGCCAACTCGCTAAGTAAAGGAGACTTCGATTTCGTCTTAAACACCCAGTCCTCGGTATTCTCGTTTCCTGGAAGAAGGTTGTACCATTTTGTCTACGAGTTAACCGACTTGTTTTCCTACCCGATTCCCATTGCGAAGGGCGTAATACCTAGAGGAGGCCGTGGAAAGAGAATCTACTTCTCGGTACTCAAGCTCTTCTACGCGGCTTTGGCCCAGCAACCACGACCAACGTCCTTTTTCGTTACAGGTCATGGAGTGCTCGAGGGTCTAAAAAAACTCGGCTTTACCAACTCTTCCTTCATTTATCCCCCATCTCGTGTATTCAAGCCTGGGCTACCGAAGAGACGGGAGATCGTTCAGGCTTGTAGAATCGTACCCGGGAAGAGGCTTGAGTTCATGTTCGATACTGCTAGGAGACTTCCTCAGTACAAGTTTTGGCTAGTCGGTAGAGACTCCGAGGCCAATAGGCTATCCCACCCAGGTTATGCTCAAAGGGTTTTGGCGAACTTACCTCCCAATGTAACTTACATTCAATCATCGATTCGAGAGAGGCCTGAATTATTGACATATAGTCAGATCTATTTCCACACCGGCCTTGAAAAGGGAATGCTTCTGGTTCTTATCGAGGCTATGTCCGCCGGGTGTATCCTAGTTGTTCCAGAGCATGGTGTCGCCGGAGAAATTGTGAGGGCATCTGAGATTGGGTACACATACGACACCATGGAACAGGCGGCAGATAAACTGAGAATTGCGATGGACGACAAGTCTCAATGGAATCCCTCCGAGATTTCACTACGCGCAAAACAGTTTGGGCCGGAAGCTTTTGAGACTCTGATCAAGAATCTTTGTGAGGATCAAAGGGGTCCTAGGGATGGCTCTTCTAGCCGCACTACGTCTCGCGGGAATCTTCTTGAGCCAGAAAGAGATGTCGAAAGTCATGTGCGACCGACAATACGGTTTCCGAATGGGGCTACCAGATCCCATCGACCATCGCCCTGAAATTGCTGAACGCATAGACTAAGTCTCTGTTTCTCAGGCCGGCAATTGTTGCTTTCACTTTCCCCAGATACCAACTTACAAGAACGCGTTTAGGATAGTATTTGCGAAGAATGTAAGGAAGATACCGTCTTGATTCAGCGATCCACTTGTTGTGCCCCGATCCATGCCGCTCGTGATAGACCACGCTGGTTGGACAATAAGCGACACGCCATCCGCTTTTTCGGGCACGATGGCAATATTCCACGTCCTCGTAGTAAAGAAAGAATCTTTCGTCCAACAACCCGATCTTTTCGACTAGGGCCCTTTTGATGAGGGCACAGCCAAAGCTACTTGACACTAACTCAATAGCATTGTCGTACTGCCCATGATCGAGTTCTCCTTCACCTCGATTGCCGATCGAATAGGGCCAATTGCTATAATCGTGTCCTGTGCTGTCGATGATATTGTTGGTTCTTAGGAGCTTCGGTACAGTAATTCCTATTTTTTGATCGCTTTCAGCGGTTTTCCTTAGATCGTCTGCCCAGCCGTCCGTGACTCTGCTATCCGGGTTAAGGAGAATTATGTATTTGCCCTTCGACTCTCGAATTAGCTTGTTGGTGGCTTTTGCGTAGCCAAGGTTCTGAAGGTCGTTGCTGTGCTCCAGATATTCGTAGTTCTCCGTGTGTTCTCGAAGGCTCTCCAAGAGACTGGCTCTATATTTGCCACTCCTATAGTGGACGGTTAGAATGCTGAATTGAATGCCATGATCGGCGTGGTCGTCGGATGTGGGAGAGGAAAATATCATGCAAGCGGCCTTACCTGAGGCTGATTCAATCGGCCAATGTCCCAAGAGCTTTCGGAGATGGTCATTCCCTTGCGAAGGACAAGGCTCTGATAGTTATTCTTTCATAGATCACAAGTTGTCTTCGCTCGATAAATTCACACGTTTAATATGTCGAAGAAGATTCGTGAAACAACCTAGACGGAGTCGAAGTGTATGCTTGTCGGTTCAGTATTGAAGGAATTGTTCGGACCGGGTAAATCACTTCTATCGAGAAGTCAGTAAGATGATCTTCGAGATCCTTGCTATTGTCGCTATCATAGCAGTCCGAACGCTATGGACGGAAGTGCGCCCTATTCCTCACGACATACAGCCTGCTATCATGCCGGGATTGAAGAACATCCGGAAAGTCCTTCACAGGCAAACAATAGTTAGTGGCAGGGCACCGTACGGCATTATCTGGTACGCGATTAACCTTCCAATCGCGGGAGCCGCGAGGTTCAAAGGACGGCACTGGATTTTTTATCTCGGGCTGATCGACAGCATCTTTCTCTGGCTCAGTTGGACTATGGGGTGGTTGGGGTTCCTTGCATATGCATTCATAGGAACATTTCAGCTGCTCCGAGCTCCATGGAACACCAGCATAAACTGGCTTATCGTGCTCGGGTTGGTTTCCCCGTGGTTCCTGGTCATAGCGCCCATTGCGAAATTACCAGTAGGGCTTCCTCTCCATGCTTTTGGAGACACTGGGCGCGCGTTCTTCTTCAGACACAACTTCGTTTACTATGGACTTCTAGGGACCTTTTGGCTAATCGTATTCTTCAACCTGTTCTTACCGTCGATTCGTGACGCGTCAATACTGATTCAGGGTTTTGGCTGGGGGCTTCTCTTGGGTTATCTCTTCATTCGACGAGGCCGAAATGCTTCCCCGACATTTCCTTCGTGATTCGTTGCGAAAATGGGAGGTTCAAGTTTTCTGATTTACGCGGATGTCTATCATTTCCGTCCGTAAGGCAAGATTCAGGATCGCCTGGCTCCCCCGGCTGCCTTCGATATCAGTCCGGATGAGATTCCTGTGCGATGGGCCTGGTCGGGACTGAATTTGTAACTGAAATCGGCAACTTATAACGATCACATCTGACTATCCCCGAGACTCCGCTCGAGGTTGTTGGTCTCAGAGGGCTTCGGAGCAGATCACAAAGAGGCGAGAACGCGGGGTATGGCTTGCGCTGGTGTCATGTAGGTATGGACGTGTCATTCCTAGCGATGGAAAATCTCCATCCATCCAACAGTCCCATGAGTCTCTGTCCCGCCTTCCAAGCTCTAAGCCTCGGACTGAAGAACGGTTGTCGCGGCTTGACTATTTTCAGCATGATTTCAATAGGGACAGCAAGGATTCCTTCTATCCCTAATAATGCAGTGGAAAGTCTCGGGAACATCTTCCAGTAGCGGAAGTATAGGACGATTCCGTATGACTGATCATATTCAACCCAAGAGCGGGCCTTCCTCGTGATGTGGGACGCATAGTGAACCATCCGGCATGAGGGAAACAAATTGACGGGGATTCCGTGCCTCTTGAAGTTGAGGAAGGCGTCAAGATCTGAAACTCCGTTCAAGTAGCCTCTGTTCCATAGCCTCCCATTGAACATGTTCAGGACCCGCCGGTGGACCATGAAGAACGACCCGACAGGGTTGTCCACTTGTACCATGTCTTCTCCATTCCATGCATAATCGACCCAGTAACTTGGCAATCGGCTTCCTACGATCCGGCGGATAACTGCCCCTGTTCCGGTACTCGATAGAAAGAATACCGATGGAGAAACGAGTCTCATGGGACCCTGAGGGGAGCCATCTTGACTAATCAACTGTGGCGCAGCGACGAGTACATTGGATCTAGCGCAAGACTCGAGCATCTTCAGAAAACTTTCATTGAAAATAATGTCGGGATTGGATAGGCAAACCCAGTCTCCAGTGGAATGGTCAAGCCCTAGTTGATTCGCGTCACTCCATTTGATCCTCCGGGGTGAGAGGAGAACCTTCAGCCCCAACTTTGATGCTTCAAGGGAATGTGAGAGTGCCTCCAAGTATTCCTTGGTCCCGTCCGTGGAGTTGGAGTCAACAACGATTGTCTCAACATTGTGCATGTCGAGTGAGAGAATTGAGTCCAGGCATTTCATGACGTGGCTGAGAGAGTTCCAAGTGGTGAGGACTATTGACAGCTCTGGCATTTACCGGGTTCTCTCAATTAGGGAAGCGAGCCGAATATCCGGGGGTGAGAGTCGAGCTGTTTCAGTTTGAAGCCATACCCAGCTAGAATCCCAAATAGATCGTCTTTTGCATCTTTGTCGTGAAGCTCAACTATTATCCGCCTGATTTTGCCCTGGTTAAGTGCCTCCTTGGCGCCCTTCAGGACCTTAAATTCCGCCCCCTCGACATCTATCTTAACGAGGTCAGCCATTTCTCGAACTTGGCTGTCGTACGTGGCCGTCGAAACAATCACGTTCTCCTTGCCGATGTATGTATGAGCTGGTCCAATTCCTGGCTCCAGTTCTGGATTGTACTTGAAGACGGGCATTAGAGTTTCCACGGAACCGATGAATCCTTGGTGCGGATCCATGTAGAACTCCGCCTGACCGTTCATGTCGGAAAGAGCCAGGGGGAATATGGTGATGTTGTGCCTTGAACTACCGTCCACTCTGTTTTTCAACACTGGTAGAACGTTCGGATTCGGTTCGAAGGCATAAACTCGTCGGAAGTGAGAAGATAAGCGAGTGCTGTATATGCCCACATTAGCGCCCACATCGACGAAAAGGTCTCCTTTGATGCGCGCAACTTCCTTCCATACTTGAGGTTCGATTGGTGGGCGCTTACGGAGAAAGTACTTTTCAAAGAGGAACTTCCAGTCTTTCACGTTCTCCTCTTTTTCCAACTATTCTGTATATACCTATCTAGTTTGGTCGACTTCTCCCTTGTCACATTCTCACTCTTTTCTTGTATGGTAATTGTAGAACCCTTGTCCGGCGCCAGTTCGTTTGAATGTAGACTAGGAAATAGCTCGATGAATGTCATCAGATGGTTGAACGAACGAATGAAATAGAAGGGACTAACTCTCGAGAGGCAGACCATGCCGTCGGAAACCCTTGCCATCGCCGCCAGAAAATGTCGGCTCTGCGGTTCGCAGAAACTGATGGAGGTGCTCTCCCTAGGAAATCAATATGTTTCGGATTTCATCACTGCGACAGGGAAGCATCCGAAGTCTCCTCTCGAACTTGTGCATTGCCGTGACTGCGGATTAGTTCAGTTGAGGCATACGTTTCCCAGGTCGAACTTGTACCGACATTATTGGTACCGCTCGGGAATCAGCAAGACTATGCGGGAGGCTCTGACTGATGTGGCGACTAAGGCTTACCAGGTGGCCCGGGCTACCGCTGGAGACATAGTGATCGACACGGGTTGCAATGACGGGACTCTATTGCGTAGCTATCCAAGGTCCGGACTTACATTAATCGGCTTCGAGCCCGCTGAGAATCTCGTCGAAGATGCGAGGAAAGGAACTGACTGGGTTTTCAACGACTTCTTCGAAGCCGGTATATTCCGTAACAAGTTTGGTAACGAGAAGGCCAAGATAGTCACAAGCGTTGCAATGTTTTATGATCTTGAGGATCCGAACAGCTTTGTTGGCGATATCGCTAAGAGCTTGGCTCCTGAAGGTGTCTGGGTGGTCCAACAGAACTACCTAGCATCGATGCTTCAGATGAATGGCTTCGACAACATTGGTCATGAGCATCTAGAATATTACTGTCTGAGTACGATGGAGAAACTACTGACTAGACATGGCCTTGAGATTTTTGACGTTGAAACAAATGACGTGAATGGAGGAAGTTTTAGGACCTACGCGAGCCATCAGGGAGTGCACCCGATACGAGAGGAAGTAGAGGGGTTAAGACGAAATGAGGAACATCTGCAGCTGAATAGTAGCGAAGTCTATCGCACGTTTGGGGCGAAAATACGAAAAATCAAATCCGACCTGACGCAACTTGTCAAGAATGAGGTGGGGGAAGGCAAGACCGTCTACGTCTATGGAGCATCGAACAGAGGAAATACCATACTTCAATATTGCGGGCTCGATTACCGATTGATTAAGAAGGCTGCGGATGCAAACAGCGAAAAATGGGGACGAAAAACAGTAGGCACCAAGATTCCAATAGTCTCCAAAGAGGAGGCCCGAAGGGACAAACCAGACTATTTTCTCATACTACCACATCACTTCCTCGAAGAGATCAAACGTGATGAGAAAGACTACCTTAATCACGGTGGAAAATTCATTGTCCCTCTCCCGGAGGTACGCCTGGTTAGCTGAAAATGATACCCAGCTAAACGAAAGCGCACAATACTGCCGAGGCTAAGCCAGCTTTTCGGTTTCCTCTTCCACGGTCACAGAGCCTTGGTAGCCGCAGCTTGTGCAGATGTACGTGACGGGCGTTATCCACCCCCTCGAGAGGAGCACGTGATCTACGAACGGCGGCTCCGCACCGCGGGCATGATGGGGGCGTTCGAGATCGCCTCCTGAAAGAGGGGAATAGTCCGTCCATGGCAATCCTCGGCATGCGACTAGTGTAGCTCTATGCTAGTTTCGGGGAAACCATAGCCCACCAAGACCTTCTTCACCTTGTCTCGATGGTCCCCTTGCAGAATTATGGCGTTGTTCTTCGAGGTGCCACCGCAGGCGCAGTATGTCTTCAGTTTTGTCGCGAGGTCCGGAAGGTTGACGCTTTTCCCGTCGATGCCCTCAACTATAGTGGCGGGTTTGCCCCATTTGCGCATTTCCATGCGCACTTTAACTGTCTGCTGCTCCATGCTAATGGTGCCGCAGACACACAGGTCCTTAGGTAGGCCGCAGGTCGAACAAACATCGGCCATGCTAGAAGCCCGGTGCTCCCTTGTAATCGTCCACAGTGATTCTATCGTTCGCTTGCGTATTTAAGCGTGCCCTCATCAGGTCGATTACACGCCTAGATAGAGGAAGAAGAGGAACCAGAAAAGCCAGGCCGTCGCGAGGGCAAGGATTACTGTCGTCTTTTCGGTCATTCTTCTCCTAGGTGGTATAGGGGCTGAGAGCTGAAATTCAGATTGTAACCTTGGGAAGCAAGGGACAGAAAGATTCGAAAAGTGTCTGGCCAAGGGAGATTGAGCTTTGAAGCCGCCTTATTGATTCGGGTCTATCTGGATTGCCGTGTGTTTCCAGCGCTTTCCATGGGGATGCAGGGTTTTATCGGCTTCAGGGGCTATCGATAAATAGGTACAGCCCTCATATACGATACGGCGAGTTAGAAGGTTCTCGATTGAGTGAGAGAATAACTGTCTCGATTGAGCTGGAGTTTCTTAACAAATACCTGTTCAACGCTTTGAAGAGAAGTCTCTACAATGCGAATCCGAAACGAAAGCTGGACATTATCTATTACTACTCTAGGGATCCGAGGGTGAAGTTCTCTATATCCATGACTGGGTATAGCACTACGAAGCCGAACCCTTCATCCCAGTGGAGCACGGTATTCAATAACATTCAGAGCATGCGCCAATATCTTCGTTAGCACTCTAGAAATCAAGCGGTCAGGCCGAGGGCATCTTTCAGGCCCTTGTACCTGTTCCGGACCGTGACTTCCGTGACGTTCGCAATTTCCGCGATCTCCTTTTGAGTCTTCTTCTCCCCCTGAATGACACAGGCGACGTAGAGTGCTGCTGCGGCGAGGCCCATCGGATCCTTGCCGGCCACGACACCTTTCGTTCGGGCATCTTTGAGCACTTGGATGGCTGATTGCTGGGTCTGTATCGTGATCTCGGCCCGGCTTGCGATTTTTGATATGCAACGGATTGGGTCTTCGACTGGCATCGACATCTCTAGCTCTCTCAGTAGTAGGCGGTAGCATCGTGCGACGTCTTTTTTCTTGATTCGGCTAGCTGATGCAACTTCCTTGAGGGTTCTCGGTGTTTCGCTGGATCTGCATGCTGCGTAGAGGGAGGCGGCTGCTATCGCGGCAATCGAGCGTCCTCTGACCAGCCCGCTGTCCAGTGCCTTCCGGTATACGACTGCTGAGTCTTCTTTGACGTTGGCTGGTACGTGTAGCCTGTCTGTTAGACGGTCCAGCTCGGCCATGGCCTGGGCTAGGTTGCGGTCGGATGATGAGTGTACTCTGGTCCGGATCTGCCATTTGCGGAGGCGGAGCATTTCCATTCTTGTCTCGAAGGGTAGTTGTCTACCGAAGGCGTCTCTGTTGACTCGGTCGATGACTGTTGAGAGTCCTTTATCGTGGATGGAGAAGGATGTTGGTATTCCCACGCGCCCTCTCTCGTCCTTTTCCTCTTTGGTGAAAGCTCGCCATTCTGGGCCGCGGCTCATTAGGTTCTGGGAGAGGACCAGGCCGCAGTCTTGGCAGATGGTTTCTCCCTGGTCGAAGTCTTCTATGAGATTGAGGCTCCCGCATTCGGGACAGACATGAATTTTGGGGGGGTGTGCGCTGGGAGAGGGTGTGCTCATGGGTTTTTCCCTTGGTTTCTGAGGAATGTTTACGCCTACGCTTTCCGGACTCGTTTTGGATGGGTTTTTAGAAGAGTCCAAGCTCGGAAAGCGAGAGCGACGCGTTCGGTTTCGAATATAAGTGTTTCGACAAGTATATAGGCTAGGTCTGGTTCCGACGCGTCGAAGCTCCAACGGAATTCGGGTCGTTCGGTTCAATGAAGACTCCGCTCTCGCGACGCGAGAGGTAGTCGCTAAGACCCCTTTTTTCTGGAACGCTTGCCGGCTGGCGCTGATTCTGGGCGAGACAGGCTGATCAAGGGCCGGTCCGGGCTTGGATCGGTTGCGGATTATCCGTGTTTCCAGGGTGGAACATCCCCTGTTCTAAACATGCCTGTTCAGATCCTGAATCAGGGCTGATTCTGGGTGAATCGCCTGCTAATCACTCCCAGATTCAGAGCTTTTCAGGAATATCATGCAAACTTGTCAGAGAGGACTGGCGAGTTCCCTTTTCCTTACCAAGATGGTTCAATAGAACTGAACATGGCGACCGTTCAAGATCCAACTCACAGCAAATTGCGGTTCAGAAAGGCTATGCAAGGGCGAAATGTTCAATCGACCGATTCTTGGATTCTCGCCTTCTTCACTTCGACGAAACCTATTATGGCTAGTCGAGGGGCAACCGAGAACTTCGTAGCCCGGTGGTGTAGTGGTCTAGCATAGCATGGGCGTTTCGGGCCAGAAACACAGAAGCGTCCCTAGTCGGCTCTGGATCCCCTCAAACAGAGGGGTTGGAGCAACCTGCTGACGGGAGTTCGAATCTCCCCCGGGCTACCACATCCGGCAGGCCCTCTGGTGTCCACGTCCATTCAACCTTCACATGCTCAACAAATCGGAGGTCCAGAACTTGCGTAGAAGGAGACCTGTGATGAGGCCTCCCAGATGTGGTATGAATGCCCCTCCGGCCGCTATGTCGAGTCCAGCGATGAAAATGATGAAGACTGCTCCACGAAGCCCTGTCCCGGCCCCTAGAATGCCGTATACTGCTGCAGATGCACCGACCCCGCAGTCGACGATTGGTAATTGGCTGACCGAGGTTGGAGGGGCCAGAAAGAATAGAACAACATCATAGACTGCAAAGCTTAGACTCCCTGCTAGTCCTGTCGCCAGAAATGTGATCAGCCATCTGGCTCTAGAAACATGCTCTTCGAGAACAAGTCCGAAGATCAGAAGAAAGAGAACGTTGCCACCAACGTGAAGCAATGAAGCGTGGAGGAAGATCGATGTTAGGGGCGTCCAAGGGTAAATGGGTAGAGGAGGCTGTGAAAGCGAGTTTGTCACATCGCACTGCACAAGGTAGTCGAATAGAGGAACACTTCCAAGGGGGTTGGTTATGCTTCCCGCTACCAGTCCTTGAACCCCATAGACGAGCACTAGGGTCAGAGACATTAGGAGAGTCGGGGACGATAGATATTTGACAGGTCCCGTGCGATCGGAAGTTCGAGAATCTTGTTGCACAACGCGACCCTTCCGAAGCCAATCATATAACCTTCAACCCCTGAACCTAATCATTCAGATTGGCAAATCCGCTCATTTGGAAAACCAGAAGTCCGGACAGTCAATTGGCAGACGATCGATACTGGGGTTGTCCTGACGACTGTTGAGGACTGTTCTAGGGTTTCGACCCGCCTATTCTGGCTTGAAAACTGTAATTGCTTCAAGACGCTCTCGTTGAAAGAAGAGGTAGACTAGAAACTCTTCTCGTTCGGAGGATCCAAAGAGCCCCTATGAGTGCAACTAGCGCGATTATTCCAACTTGGGCCTCGTTCGCAAAGACCGACTGGACACCAGATTTCTGAATAATTCCGTCCAATGAGGCTAGGTCAAACCGCTTCGACGCTGAACTGAATAGCCATACCACCGCGAGTCCGCCTGAAAGCATAAAGATGAATGCAAGGTGCCCGAAGCTTCTGTTCCTTGCCACCTGTGGAGCGGAAACAGGTCCAGGATTGAGCCCTTGAAACCGGCTCAGATCTTCTGTCTCCGCAATCTCTTCTAGTCTTATTGCATCCCTTTTCCCGAGTTTCTGCCTGAGGTCGGCTTGTCTAGTCAGACTGTCGAGAATGTCGCCAGCTGTAACCTTGTCCTTCTTTTGTCTCGTCAGAGGACCAGAGAAACCGAATCGATGCCGTGCCCGAGGGGATCTAGAATCCGAACCCAACTCTTACTCCCCGTATATTGTGATTGGGGCTGATCGCGGATTTGAGGATAAGAGTACTGGTCAACGCCGGACAGGGTCACTTCTTCTTCGCCCACAGACGAACGTGTGGCAAGGTCATTTTTACTGGGTTCCAGAAAATCGAAGGAATTGCCCATGGCAGCCCAAGGTTTATCCTTAAAATCAAGACCCCAAAGAACGCGACTTGTCCCGATCAGCCCGCCCATACAAGCTTGTGGCTCTCGGAGGAACTTTCGATGTCTTACACGCCGGCCACCGACATTTGCTCTCTGAGGCTTTCAGGCTCGGAGACGTGGTTTTGATAGGAGTTACAAGCGACCAACTTGTCGCGACTCTCCATAAGAAACACCAAGTTCGTTCGTTTTCAAGTCGGGTTCGCGACCTGGACAGGTTTCTGAAAACTCGGCGCTGGTCGCCGCGGGCAAGAGTAAATGCGCTCCGCGAGCCCTACGGACCTGCTGCCAGGCGAAAGAAATTGCAAGCACTGATAGTCAGCAACGGTACCCTTGCGAGCGGTCGTCGGTTGAACCGGCTCAGACAGCAGAATGGTCTTCAACCGTTAGATCTTGTCGTCGTCGACTTACTCAAGGCTGTCGATGGGAAACCGATCTCAACTACAAGGATCAGGAATGGAGAAATCGATCTTCAAGGGCGAGTTTTGAAAGCTTGCCGTTAGAGCTCCAATTTATTGGATGTAATGCCAATGGTCCAGTTTTTTGGATGACTACCTCATCCTGGGTTCATAACCGCTTTCCGAAGAATAGACTTTCATCATCTGCTCCAGTTCCTGCATGAAACCCTCGCTCATGTGCCACTTAGAATCACGCTTTTCTATGAAACCTGCTCCAACAAGTCCGTGAATCATGTTGTAGAATTGTCCGACACTCATGCCGCGCTTCGATATCCAATCCTTCCACGCTTGGATTGGTAGACCGCTAGGTTCCGCTTTCTTGACTTCTCTCCAGAAGTTGTGGGCTTCACCCGCTAGAAAGTCGCTCTTCCAAAAGACTCGACGGAAGAGTTCATCGGAGGTACCAGGCAGGTTGCCCGCCTTGAACAAGATCGTTGTCTTTTGCTTGGCCGGTCTTCGAACAGCTCTACGGGGCATGGGTCTCACGTCTGACAATCGCAATTTCCCCTCTCGTTTAATCCTTATGGTCGAGAAACGATCTGTAAGTCGAGAGAAAAAGATGGATTGTTGGTTGAGAGATTTCTAACGTAAATTCTTCGATGAATCACGTCCTACTTGTCCTCTTACATTCTTGCGTAACTTCTTGAGATTCGGCAAAACCTCGTAGTCTTGTAGGCCCACCGTTGCGGCTTCGGAGAGAGCGTTTCGACTCATGAGAGACCCTTCCAATGCTAGGCCTCGTCTAGGAGCTGCTTCTTCTCCTCGAGGGAGAGTTCTTCGACGTAAACAGCCGTTGCCCTCAAGTCCTTGTGTCCCATGAGACTCTGAACTTTCCAAGGATCCCTGCCGGTTTTCCTGGCCCAGAACGTCCCGAAATAGGCCCGCTGGCGATGATTATGCAAACGATCCCAGTCCGGAACACCTGCAAGTCTTGCATACTTTCTCAAGATGTTTGTTCCATGCTGCTCAGAAAGAGGAATGATCCTCTCTCCCTTCTGAACCTTCGAGGCTAGTTTCTGAGCAAGTCTAAGCCACTTCTCCCCCGGATAATCCGGTTCTATCTTTCCCCCCTTGAAGCGAATCATTATTGTCTCCTGACCCACATCCTCTTTCCGTATTCCTGGAAGGTCCACGACGCATACAACCTTCTCTCCTGTTCTCTTCCTCGTGTAGGTCACGTTGTTATGACAACCTACTATGCTCCCGATGCGCCAACCCCGCTCAAGCTGGAGTCCCAAGAGAAGTAGATCTCGAGGAACAAGTTGGGCCAACTCGAGAATACGATTTTTCTGAGAATCAGTTAGCCGGGTCTCCCCACGTCCATCTCTGCTTATTCGCAAAGGAGACCTCGCCCGCGTTCCCTTATCTTTCCGTCATTCGCTGAATCTTGTTCTTGTTCCTCGACGTGAGAAGGCACCTTGGGCTCGGAAAATTCAACAATACTCATGGACATCGGCAGTGGGAATGGAAGGGACCATGCACTATAAGACTTGCTAAAAGTGCAGTTTTAGCAAATACACGTGCGTATTAGTAGCATTGGGCAAATGGGGCATTCCGCTCGACGTCCCCATCGAATGGGAGTCCCTATCGCGGGACGAATAGGATGCCTGATCAGCTCTGAACGAGTATCCAAGATTCAGGAGCAAAATCGATCGTATGACCGCAGTTTCAACGCGTCGACATGCGGCTAGAGGCAGATGGTGTGGGTCGTCTTCTGCCTGAGGTTCTCAGACAAAGGAATCATCCCGAACGCCTGGTGTTTCAACCTCAGGAAGGCCGTTGAATCAGCTCAAGCTGTTCGACAGCGGGAAGCCTGACTGGTTCAGGCTGGGTGTTACCGTCAAATCTTAGCGGGAAACGCGTCTGAGTCCAATTTTTTGGAGGGATAGTAATTCTCCAAAATTTTGGATGGACTGAATAATCCGGGATCAGGACTAGGTCGTATAACGCGGCTCGGATTTTCTTTGTCCTTGCTGTTGCTGCGCCTGCATTTGTTCCTGAGGCAGGCCCATCGGGGGGAGTGGTGGTGGAATCCCTAGGCTTTTCGACAAGAGAATCGCTTCAGCCATTGCGATGCTCGACACTGCCTGAATTATCGCTACCGGTGGCGGCCTATTCTGTTTGTGCTCCTCTATCATCCTAGAGATCTCCTCTTTTTCGCCGATCACCTGTGCGCGGCCTTTGACGCTTAGCTGGGCGATCGACGGGGTGTAATTTACCGTGAAAACAAAGGGAGCGTCAGCTGTGGACTCGTTCTTCATGTCTAATCCGACGATATTGATGTTAACAGCAATCTGGACTTGGGGTGGCAACTGTGACTCTTGGCCCCAGAAACGTTCGCCAGTGAGATTCGTAACTTGTACAGTTACTCTTAACATTCGACTTGCAGCGCAGAAGCTGGGGTCTTTGCGCGGATATTATGGTTTCTGGCGGGTGTCTCCGGTTTCAGATATCTGGAGAATGCTCTTCTGAACTCTCTGAACGATCAATTTGCGGCGATCAACTCTGATGGTGAGTAGATCTCCTTCTTTGAATGGAAAGCTAGAGTCATCAGTTAGCTTTGTAGGTAGATATATTCGGGGGGACCTGTATTGCGTGCCCTCAGATCGAGCAGGCTTCTTTGCTACAGCGAATCTAGTTAGGATTTTCTTAACCAATTTGCAAAGCCTTAACGAGTCGAATACCTGACGTATTTGCATCGTGAAGGGTTTTTAGGTATTGCCATGAGATTCGCGACATGTGGCTAGATTTGGACCAGCTCGTCCAGTTCTGGGAATTCGCTGCAAGATTAAAAGCCGAACCGCGCAGAGGCTGGCTCAAGAAGCTTCGTCTTCAAAGAACAGAGTCAGTTGCCGATCATTCGTTTGCACTATCGCTTCTCTGTTTGTTCGAAGGTGAAAGACGAAGCTACAACGTGGAAAGACTGCTAAAGCTAGCGCTATTGCACGACTTAGAGGAAGCGATTACAGGAGATCTAACTCCCGAAGATAAGGAGGCGAGGGGAGAAAATATCGCTAGAGCTCAGAAAATCTCTGCCCGAGAACAATTGATTTCGTACCTTCCAGTGGAGAATCAGCGAGCTTACAGGGAACTATGGTCGGAGCTAGAGAACGAGAGGAGCAGGGAAGCACAGCTAGTTCACGAACTCGATAAGCTGGAGATGGCTCTTCAGGCGAACGAATATGCTAAGGGAGGCATTGAAGCGACGAAGTTGAAAGAATTCTACGAATCCTCCAGGACAGCAATTAGAGATCCAAAGCTCAGGCGGATTCTGGACGAAATCTCATCTAGGAACGGAGAGCAGAGTCATCAGGATCGGGGGCCTCGCTATGGACAATAGCTCCAGTTTATACGACAGTCAGGCTACTAAATTCGGCTAACGATGGCAACTCGCGCTTTAGCCGCCCTTGTTAGATAGTCTTTAGGAAACAGTGTCTTGAAGTCTCTTGCCAGGATCGACATGTATTCCCCGATTTCGTCCTCACTCATGAATTGGAACATGTAGCCCCCGCTGTATGGCGAAGCTTCTCCCTCCCGCTTCATGAA
>WNGH01002144.1_pt1 | contig 35907 bp, 37 predicted proteins | sample 5400631 | NCBI WGS metagenome assembly WNGH01 (sample SAMN13153373, study PRJNA577476) | soil metagenome | isolation source: 115 cm soil or saprolite under Garry oak tree replicate 1 | place: USA:California | collected 2016-06-15 | reverse complement strand
AGCATCCGGATGAAGATCAGCTGCTCCCACCGATAATACTCGGGATCGCACGTGGCGATCTCACGATCCCAGTCGTAAGAGATGCCCATCTTCCTCAGCTGATCCCGCATGTAGCCGATATTTTCCATCGTCCACTTTGCCGGGTGGATGCCGCGTTCGATCGCGGCGTTCTCAGCAGGAAGCCCAAAAGCATCCCATCCCATCGGATGGAGCACGTTGTAACCTCTCATCCGTTTAAAGCGGGCGAGCACGTCGCCGATCGCATACACGCGCACGTGGCCCATGTGGATGCGCCCCGACGGATAAGGAAACATTTCGAGGACATAGTACTTGGGCTTGCCGACATCCTCCGTGACCCGGAAGGTTTTATTCTCCTCCCAGATTCGTTGCCACTTCTCTTCTATGGTTTTGGGTTGATACCGTTCTTCCATGGGCTTGTAGGAATTAGGCTTTGATTGTGCTCGCATGCGCCACGTGATCCAGCACGCCGTTTATGAAAGTTGCCGAGTCGTCGGAGCCGAAACGCTTGCCGATCTCGATCGCCTCGTCCAAGCTTACCTGGAGGGGAATATCCGAGCAAAAGACGAGTTCGTAGGTTGCCATGCGTAGAATCATCAAATCGACCTTGGCCAGGCGGATCAATTTCCAGTGTTCTGTGCATTGCGCGATCAGACCGTCGATCTCGACTCGCTGACCGACCACTCCCGAAACTAAACGGCGGGCAAACTCCTTGGCTTTGGCACCGCCCTCGAAATGGTTTAGAAACAAGTCGATAGCGTCGGCCGACGCATCTCCGGTCATCTCGATTTGATACAAGGCCTGAAGCGCCAACTCCCTGCCTTTGCGTCTCGTTCCCATAATCGAGCCAACCATTGGTTGTTCTTGATTGTCTATCAAAGATCGCTCTGAATTCTTCTGCCCAACGACCGCCGAACGTTTACTATAGGATTTGTCGGATGACGTTGACCATCTCCACGGCCGTCAGTGCCGCCTCGTATCCCTTGTTGGAGTCTTTGGACCCGGCGCGTTCCATCGCCTGTTGCACATCGTTCGTGGTCAAGACTCCAAACCCGATAGGGATCTGGTGTTTCCGGATCGCCCTCCCGATCCCCCGAGTCACCGCATCGGAAACGTATTCGAAGTGAGGCGTATCACCCCGAATTACCGCTCCCAAACAGACCAGGGCGTCGTATTTACCGCTAGCCGCCATTCTTTCAGCAACCAGCGGAATTTCGAACGCCCCGGGAACCCGAACGATCGTAAGGTTGTCATCTTCCCCACCATGACTCATCAATCCGTCCAACGCCCCTTCGAGGAGCTTTGCCGTGACGAATTGGTTGAACCGGCTTACGACAATGCCGATCTTCAGGCCTCGCGCATCGAAATTCCCTTCAATCGATTTGGCCATGAAACTTAACGGGATAGTACGGGCTTAATGTCTGGTCGGCTTGGCTTCGAGATTGGACAAGAGATGGCCAAGCTTACTCTGTTTGGTGCGGAGATAGTGAATATTCGTTTCCCGTGGCGGCACTTCCAGCGGGACGCGTTCCACGATTCTTAGGCCATAATTTTCCAGGCCGGCAATTTTCCGTGGATTATTGGTCAACAGCCGGACCTCTTCAATTCCAAGATCGCGCAGAATCTGGGCGCCGATGCCGTAATCTCTCAGATCTTCCTTGAAGCCCAGTTCGAGATTCGCTTCTACAGTATCCCGACCCTGATCTTGCAAAGCGTAGGCTTTGATTTTGTTGGTAAGGCCGATGCCTCGGCCCTCCTGGTGCATGTAAATCAGTATACCTTTACCTTGCTCATCGATGAGTTTGAGCGACTGCCGTATTTGATCGCCGCAATCACAACGCTCCGATCCGAAGACATCGCCGGTCAGACACTCGGAATGCATGCGCACCAACACGCTCTCCGCGCCGCTTATGTCCCCCTTTACCAAAGCCATATGTTCGGAAACGTCAACTTCGTTGCGGTAGACGATCGCCTTGTACATTCCCCCGTGAATCGTCGGGAAGACTTCTTCGGCCACGCGTTTGACCAGGCTTTCATTGCGCAGGCGATAAGCGATGAGGTTCGCCACTGAGACAATCTTCAGTCCCTGCCGTTCCGCCAGCCGCTCCAACGATGGCAGCGACGCGACCGAGCCATCCTCTTCCAAGATTTGGCAGATGACGCCAGCGGGCTTAAAGCCGGCTAAACGAGCCAAATCCACGGACGCGTCGGTCCGGCCCGACCGCGCCAGCACCCCGCCGTCACGCGCCTGAAGCGGCTGCACATGTCCGGGGACGACCAGGTCTTCACGCTTGGTTCGATCGGCGACGGCAGCTTGAATCGTGTGGGCTCGACCCTGAGCCGATACTCCATGCACGCCTTCCAGGCTCACCGAAAAAGGTGCCCCGCAAAGCAGTCCCCCTAAGCTACTGTTTTGCTCGGGGATCAGAGCAATACCCAGTTCTCGAATTCTCTGGTCGGTGAGGGTCACATAGATAATGCCACGACCGTGTTGCAGCATGTAATTTATGCTCTCGGCTGTAATCTTTTCTGCCGGCATACAGAAAAAGCCGTCGCTTTCGGGGGAGTCCTCGTTTACGAGGATCACCATGTGACCTGCCCGCAGCTCCGCGACAGCTTCTTCGATCGTTGAAAGTGGCATGAGCTATAACCTAACGGCGGCTCAAAAAACGATGAACGTACTTGCCAATTAGATCAGTTTCAATGTTAACTTTATCATCAACCCTACGAGCGCGCAAATTAGTGTGCTGCAAGGTAAATGGGATAATCGCCACGGAAAACCACTGCCGGCCGCATTCATTGACAGTCAGGCTGATTCCATCGATGGCGACTGAGCCTTTCGATACCAGCAACGATCCTAGCTTGGCCGGCACCCGAAAACCAAAGAACGTAAATTCACCTTTTTTTTCTATGGAGGCAACAGTACCGAGACCGTCGACGTGTCCCGTAACCAGATGGCCGCCGAGTCGATCTTGAAGGCGCAAGGGCCGTTCGAGATTGACCAAGCCTCCGACTCCGAATTGTTTCAGATTCGTGCGCTTGAGAGTCTCTGGCGAAACATCCGCCGTAAATTGTCGCTGGCCTTTTTCTACGACCGTCAGACAGGCTCCGTTCACCGCGATGCTGGCGCCGATCTCCATCGCCCCGACGGGAAGATTTGTCTTTACCATCAGCCGCGCCGTTCGTTTATTGACCCTGAGAGACGCGATATTCCCGACGTCTTCGATCAGTCCGGTAAACATGGCCTTATTATCAAGTTTCTTATCGTTCGTCGTGAGTCTAGAGATACCCTGTGACCAATAGGTCCGTTCCCGATCTCTCGACCTCCATCCTTTGGATTCGCAGCGCTTGTTTGACCCGCCGGATTCCCAAGGCGTCAATCATCGCCCGACCATCGCCTCCGAGAATTTTTGGCGCGTAGTAAAATACGATTTTGTCCACCACCTTCTCCTTCAGGGCGGAGGCGGCGGTTGTCGCTCCTCCCTCGATCATCACGCTGACGATTCCCGATTGCGCGAGTTTTTTCAGCAGTGGCGCCCACGGAATCATCCCTTTTCGGCGAGAAAACGGCCACACCTGGGCGCCGAGCATTTGGATCGCACGGATTTTATTTTGCCGGGCCCGTGTCGATGTAACGATGATGGTCTTGTCCCGATCACGCAGGTGTAAAACTCTGGCGGAGAGCGGTAAACGCAGACGGGCATCCAACACTACGCGCCACGGATTCCGTCCAGAGGGAATTCTACAAGTGAGATGGGGATCGTCGGTCACGGCCGTTCCGGCCCCTACGAGCACGGCGTCCAATTGATTTCTGAGCCGATGCACCCTGTTCCGTGAGTCGGCGTCGCTGATCCAACGCGCATCACCCGACGCTGCAGCGATCTTGCCATCCAAGGTGGCGGCCAATTTCAAGACCACAAACGGCCGTTGACGCGTAATAAATTTGCAGAAGGCTTCATTGAGCCGCCGACACTCCTGTTCCAAGATGCCGACGCGCACCCGGATTCCCGCTCGACGGAGTTGGCGAAATCCGCTCCCTGAAACGCGCGGGTTGGGATCTCTCATGCCCGCGACGACTTCCTTGATGCCGGCGCGAATCAGCGCGCGGCTACACGGGGGCGTACGCCCAAAATGGCTGCAAGGCTCCAAGTTGATGTAAAGCGTCGCTCCTTGGGCTCTGGCACCGGCCCGCTTGAGTGCCGCGATCTCGGCGTGATCCCCGCCAGCGGCCTTATGGAAACCGCTCCCGATGACTTGGCCATTTCGAACCAGCACCGCTCCGACCATCGGATTCGGGCTGGTCCGGCCGGCGGCCTTCAGCGCGAGCCGGCAAGCTATGCGGAGATAACGTCGATCTTCCGAACTGCCCTCCATCACGCTCGCCAACTCGCTCACTCCCGCCTTGAGCGCGGGGTACCTAGTTTTCCCGCCGGCACGCCTTTGCGCTCCTTGATCAGTTCCTCCAACTCAACCATGAATTCGCTAATGTCCTTGAAGGAGCGGTATACGGAAGCGAACCGAACGTACGCCACCGGGTCGGTATCGTGAAGCTCGCGCATGGCGGCTTCTCCGATGACCGAACTGGGAATCTCCTTCTCTCCTCGCTCTTGCAGGCTCCGCTCGATCCGATCGGCAATGGCTTCTATCGTGTTAATACTGACCGGGCGTTTTTCGCAGGCTCGTTTGAGGCCGTTGACGATCTTTAGACGATCATAACTCTCCCGCCGGCCATCTTTTTTGACCACCAACGGCATCATTTCTTCGACTCGCTCGTAGGTGGTAAAACGGCGGCTGCACTTAGAACATTCCCGACGACGCCGGATCATGTTGCTGTCTTTACTGAGCCGAGAATCGATGACTCGATTATCGGTGTCGTGGCAAAAGGGACATTTCATGGCTAGCAGAGAAGATCAAACATTGAGGATCGAGGATAGCACTCCGCAATTCGCGATCTTCTATCCTCTATCTTCGATCCTCGATGATTATCCTGTCTCAGTCCTCAGCCTCTCTCAGGGAAGCCGATGCGGATAGACCGGGAACTTCTTGCAGAGCTCACCGACCTCATCGGCAATTGAGCGGAGCATGGCTTCATCGCCCACATGCTTTAACGCGCGCACGATGAAAGCGCCAATCAGTTCCATCTCCTTCTCCTTCATGCCGCGCGTCGTCACCGCCGGCGTGCCGATCCGAATTCCGCTCGTCACGAACGGCGAGCGGGTATCGAATGGGACGGCGTTTTTATTCACGGTAATGCGCGCTTTATCTAAAGTTTCTTGCGCGACTTTTCCGGTCAATTCCGACTGGCGAAGATCAACCAGTAGCAGATGATTGTCCGTTCCACCTGAAGTTAGCCGGAACCCCTTGGACATAAGCACATTCGCGAGCGCTTGAGCATTTTTAACGATCTGTTGCTGATAGAGTTTAAAGTCCGAGCTGAGCGCTTCCTTGAGAGCCACTGCCTTAGCCGCGATGACATGCATCAGCGGCCCGCCCTGCATGCCGGGAAAGACTTTGCTGTCTGTAGTTTTGGCATGCGCGGCGCGGCACAAGATCATACCTCCGCGCGGCCCTCTGAGTGTCTTATGGGTCGTTGTCGTAACAAATTCTGCGTAAGGCACTGGACTTGGATGCAAACCCGCCGCCACCAACCCCGCGATGTGAGCCATATCGACCATGAGCAAAGCTCCGACCTCGTCGGCGATCTGGCGAAACTTCGCATAGTCGATGATGCGCGGATAGGCACTGGCGCCGGCAATAATCAACTTGGGCCTATGCTCCTTCGCCAGTCTTTCGACCTCGTCGTAGTCGATGGTTTCAGTTTTTTCCGAGACTCCGTACGGGACGACTCGGTACAGGATGCCGGAAAAATTCACCGGGCTGCCCATCGAAAGATGACCTCCGTGGGCGAGATTCATCCCGAGATAAGTGTCCCCCGGCTTGAGGACAGAGAGATAAACCGTCATGTTGGCTTGCGTCCCGGAATGAGGCTGCACGTTCGCGTGTTCGGCGCCAAATAATTCCTTGGCGCGCGCGATCGCTAGAGATTCAACTTCGTCGACGAACTCACAGCCACCGTAATAACGTTTTCCCGGGTAACCTTCAGCGTACTTGTTCGTCATCACGCAACCCTGAGCTTCCAATACCGCTTCACTCACCACGTTTTCCGAGGCGATCAACTCCAGGTTGCCTTCAAGCCTCTGCGTTTCTTTTTGAATTGCGGAAAAAACCTCAGGATCCGTTCGTTCCAGAAAAGACATACTCCATCCTTCCCTTTAGTTCTTTATCGAGTTGGTAATCTGGACACTCAGATCATGCTCGATCCGCGTGATCTTATCGGAGAAAGCCAACTAGAAAGTCCTTGAGTTCCACGCTGTGGTGACAGCCAATCGCAATCATAATCCTTCCGCCCACAGCCATACTCACTGGATCAATTTTTCAGAAGATAAAGAAAATCGCAGAAGCGTGGGGAGTCTTACCACCACAACCCCTGCGATTCCCGTTCGATTCGGGGTGATCCTTCCGGGCGATTACGAAGTCCTGGTTTGGTCCTTCGTTATCATTACCAAACTAGCGGTGACTCTCGATATAGCTGATGACATCCTGGACGGTTTTGATTTTTTCTGCGTCCTCATCGGATATCTCCATCTCGTATTCTTCTTCGAGAGCCATCACCAATTCTACGATGTCCAGAGAATCGGCCCCTAAATCTTCAATAAAGGAGGCTTCAGGGGTCACTTCCTCCTCGCTCACTCCCAGTTGCTCGCACACGATCTCCTTTACCCTGGCCTGAACGGATGCCGCCATCTTTATCACCTCCTGATTACATTATCCTCACATGTATAGACCGCCGTTAACGTTTACTACCTGCCCCGTAATATAGCCGGCTCCAGGACCGGCAAGAAAAGCCACCAGTTCGGCCACTTCCTCACAAGTACCAAGCCGTCCGAGAGGTATGGAATGGAGAAACTCCTCCTGGAGTTTGGCGGGCAACTGAGTGGTCATTTCGCTTTCGATGAAACCCGGCGCAACCGCGTTCACCGTAATTCCCCTGGAGGCCACCTCCCTCGCCATGGCTCTGGTGAATCCGAGAATACCAGCTTTGGTCGCCGCATACAGCGACTGCCCCACATTTCCCATCTGCCCCACCACCGATGAAATATTGATGATCCTGCCGTAACGCTGGCGGATCATAACGCGGGTCACGGCTTTAGTACAGAGAACGGTGCCCTTGAGATTGGTTCCGACGACCTGATCCCAATCCTCCGGTTTCATGCGAACCAAGAGATTGTCGTAGGTTACGCCGGCATTGTTGATCAGAATATCAATTTTTTTATGCCGGTCAACGATTTTTTTTACCGCTTCGTCGACCTGGCTCTCATCGGCGACGTCAAACTGGCACAGCTCGCCGTGACCACCGCTTGCCGAGAGCTCCGCTAAGCTAGCTTCGGCTGCCGCCTGATTGTCGCGGTAGTTGATGGCGACGTAAGCGCCGAGGCGGCCGATAACCAGAACAGTTGCCCGGCCAATACCTCGGCTGCCGCCCGTCACGATGGCGATCTGTCCCGTCAAACTCACGCTCGTCCTCCGCCGACTTTGGCTAGATCCTGCGGGGTCTCGATATTATCCGTTTGCAATCCCGGGTCAATGCGCTTGATCAAACCTTTCAACACCTTGCCCGGCCCGATTTCCCAGACCTGAAGGCAGCCCAACTGCCCTAACTTTCGCACCGACTCTTCCCAACGTACCGGTCGCATAGCCTGTTCCGTCAACAGCGACTTCACGCGGGCCGGATCGAGATTAACCTCCGCCTCAACGTTGGTTACCACACCGATGGAAAAAGGATGGACTTTCACGCCATCGAGGATTTTTTTAAGACCCTCCGCGGCCGGGCGCATCAACTCGCAGTGAAATGGTGCGCTGACAGGCAACTCCAATACTTTTTTGGCGCCTCGCTCTTTCGCCAGTGACATCGCGCGCGCCACGGCATTTTTACCACCTGCAATAACGACTTGCCCGCCGCCGTTGTAATTCGCTGGGGCAACGACCTCGGCGGCACTGGTTTCCTCGCAAAGCGATCGCACGGCATCCATCTCCAAGCCAAGAACGACCGCCATACTCCCCTCGCCTGGCGAAACCGCCTGCTGCATGAGCCATCCCCGTTCTCGCACCACTTTGACCGCGTCTTGGAATGCAAGAGCACCAACGCAGACCAACGCGCTATATTCTCCGAGACTATGACCGGCGACAAAATCGGGACGCGACGGAGTTTCCGACTCGAGAACACGCAGGGCGGCAACCGACGCCGTAAGAATCGCCGGTTGGGTATTTTCAGTCAGGTTGAGATCTGATTCGGGCCCGGAGAAACAAAGGCGACTAAGCGAAAACCCGAGCGCTTCTTCGGCTTCTGAAAATACCTGTTGCGCCGCGGAAAATTGCTCATAGAGTGCTTTTCCCATCCCCACATACTGAGACCCCTGGCCCGGAAAAACAAAAGCGATCTTACTCTTCTCCGCCACCCTCTCCCCCCTCTCTTTCGGGTTTGTCGCCTAACATCTTTGATTTAATCCGTTGCCAGATTTTACCCGGGAACCCGCCTGTTTCCTCACCCATGCCGGCTTCCGGGCCACTGAGAATCTCAGTGATATGACGATTCACGTCCTGCTCCACGGCATCTCTGCCCGCGCGGATAGCGTTCTTGATCGCGCGCGAATCGGAACCGCCATGGGCGATGATGGCCACTCCATCTAGACCTATCAAAGGTGCGCCGCCGTATTCGGCGTAATCCAAACGACAATAGGCCTCCCGTAAAGAATTACGGCTCATCAAGTAGCCCAAGCGACTGGCAAGGTTTTTCTGAAATGCTTCCCTCAGTACTTTCCCCGCAAAGCCAGCAGCTCCTTCCATGGTCTTGAGCGCTACGTTGCCAGTAAAGCCGTCACAGACGACGACATCAACGCGCCCGTTAAAAATATCACGCCCTTCCACGTAGCCGACGTAATTGAGGGGCAAGCCGGAAATCAGCTCACTCGCCACCCGCGTCAGCTCATTACCCTTGCCCTCCTCTTCACCGTTACTGAGAACGCCGACGCGCGGGTTCGGAATCCCCAACACCCTCTCCGCATAAATGGAACCCATGAGTCCGAACTGGCCCAAATGATGCGGCTTGCAGTCGACGTTGGCGCCCGCGTCGATAATGACCGTTCCCTTAGCGACGCTCGGCACGACAATCAGGATCGCCGGCCGAGCCACCTGGGATAGTTTGCCCACCACGAACATTCCGGTCGCCATCATGGCGCCGGAGTTGCCCGCGCTCACTACGGCCTGAATTTCGCCCCGTTTCATCATGTCGAAAGCGACCTTCATGGAGGAGTCCTTCTTCCTGAGCGCGCTGCTAGGAGACTCATGCATCTCGACGATTTGAGAAGCGGAAACGATTTCTAACCGGTGAGCGCCGTGGCGGGTCAGCTCCTGCTCCACGACTTCCCTTTGACCGACGAGCACAACCTCTACGCCGAGCTCCTCGGTTGCGAGCATCGCTCCTTCGACTACGACTTCAGGGGCTCGATCTCCCCCCATCGCGTCAACGGCGATCTTTGGCATAGAAAAAAATTAACTTTCTTCGGTTTGGATGACGACTCGTCCGCGATAGAATCCGCAATTGGCACAAGCACGGTGCGGTAAAACCGCCTCACCGCATTTCGCGCAGGTACTCCACTGGGGCCTGGTCAGAGCATCGTGCGCGCGGCGTTGGTTCTTGACTCTTTTGGATGTTCTTCTCTTAGGCACAGGCATACGCTTAGTCCTATCTTTCTCCGCCTATCGGCGGCAGATGCAAAATACAGAATATTAAGGAGAATTAACGACCGACTTTGAGCGTTCGAAAAATTGCCATCCGCGGATCCTCCACGGACGCCGAACAGGCGCACGCCTCGTGATTGAGGTTGGCGCCGCAACCGCCGCAGAGCCCCCGACAGTTTTCGTTACACAGCGGACGCGTTGGGAGTGCCAACATGACCTGTTCCCTAATTAAGGGTGCGAGATTGATCTCCTCGGTCGAATAGTAGCTCAATCCTAAATCTTCGCGGCTCAGTTCTTCAACTTTTTGATTCGACTTCGGCGGGTCGGGGCTCAATACGAAATCGAATTTACTATCCAGGCTAAATACGTAACTTTCTAAGCAACGACTGCAACAACCCTCCAATTCCCCGACTAAGGAACCCTGAAAAAAAACCTCGTGGCCCGAACGATAATAGACCAGATCGACATCCAGCAACGGCGGAAAGCGAAAGTCGCGAACATTGCCCTTGGCAAAAGCCTCGTTTAAATCCTCAATTCTTTCGGAGAAGCGTATCTCTTTGGGAGATTGAGGAATATCATCAACGGGGATTTTCATCGACGCAAGAGCGAGGTTGTTTAGTAGAGTATGAATATAGTCAAATTCTCCCTGTTGTCAAGCCGAGAGGCGATTCTGCGACTTCAAAAAGCTTGTGATTTTTTAGCCACTTCCACGCTCTTTGTGGCAGACCAGGTACCGGCGGCGATGCCTCTCGCTCCCAGTTTTCACCGTAAAAATATTCCCTTGAGTGTTTGGAAGCTTTTTGTTAACTCTTTTTTATCCGCATCATGAATTTTCCTATCGACTTACAGAATCGTTGGCACGGTAAGCGCTTCAACTCTTACAACCGCGTGCTGAAAGATACTTTTGCCGCACGGGTTTATAAAATCGGACTGCGGATGGACTTTACCTGCCCGAATCGAGACGGCAGAGTTGCGGTGGGCGGCTGCGCGTACTGCAACAACGCCAGTCACACACCCCAGGATTATCGCCCGCGCACTTCCGTAACCGAGCAGCTCCGACAAGGCGCAGCGGCCCTCCGCAGGCGGCACAAGGCGGAGCAATTTATCGCCTATTTCCAAAGCTACACGAACACGTACGATTCGGTGTCGAAATTGGAGAAACTCTATCGTGAAGCGTTGGAATTTCCCGAGGTGGTCGGCCTTTCCATTGCGACGCGCCCGGACTGTGTTCCCGACGACGTCCTCGACCTCATCGCCGATATCTCGCATCACACGTACGTTTGGCTCGAACTCGGATTGGAATCGATCCATGAACGGACGCTTCGATGGGTCAATCGCGGCCACGGTGTGCAGGAATTCATCGACGCGGTTGAACGCTCCAAACGTCGCAACCTCCGCGTTTGTACGCACCTCATACTGGGTTTCCCCGGGGAAACTCGCGACGATATGCTGCAGGCTCCGGCGCTGCTCAATAGCCTTGATATCGATGGTGTAAAGCTTCACAATCTCCACGTCATTAAGAACACGGTTCTTGCAAAGTTTTATAGCGGGGGCCATTTCACGCTTTTCAGCCAAGCCGAATACGTTTCCCTGGTGGTAGATTTCCTCGAACTCTTAAACCCGGAAGTGATCGTGCACCGTCTCACCGGCGAGACCTATCGAGCGATAACGATCGCTCCCGATTGGTCCGTCAATAAAATCGGCGTACATAACGCCATTGTTAAGGAGCTCGAAGAGCGCGATAGCTGGCAAGGCAAGAGATATTCATCCGGGACCGTTCAAAAGCTCGGGCGAACGATCTCCCAATTCACTCAAGGAGCAGAGCTTTGAACGGCCACATCGGCTTAATTCATTCAATTCTTCCCGCGACGGTAGACCTCCACGTCATCGTGCCTGACGGCCATCCCTCGGCTCGCAATTTGGGATCGGAGCGCGTGGGCTCCGGTACGATCATCGATCCCGACGGCACCATCTTGACCGTTCACTACGTCACGGTGGGAGCAACGTCCATCACGGTGACTCTCCCGGACGGCGCCCAATACCCAGGACACCTGGCTGCGCAGGACCAAGAAACCGGCCTTGCGCTCGTCAAAGTTTCGGCTCGAGATTTGCCTTTCCTTAAGCTTGCGCCCTCTGACTCACTGGCATTGGGTCAACCGGTGATCATGATCGCCAGCAGTGGACAGACCGACCGGCGCGTGAGCGGCGGATATGTGAGCTCCACGGAGTGTTATGATGGCCATTGGGAATATATGCTGGAAAAAACCATTCGCGTCACCACGTTCAATCCAGGGTTCGGCGGTGGCACGCTGGCAAATTTCAGGGGAGAATTGCTTGGCGTGGTGTCGCTTAATTTGAATGAGGTCGGCAAGTTCTCACTCGCCATCCCGATCGACTACTACCGAATTTACGAACAGGAGTTGAAACAGTATGGACAGGTGCGCAGCCGTCCTCGACGTCCGTGGTTGGGATTTTATCCCCAACCCATGGCTGGGCATGTCGTGGTCGGAGGCGTCGTGCCGGGCAGTCCGGCTGCAAGGTTTGGTCTCAAGGAGGGGGACATCATTATCAGTGTGGAAAAAAAAGAGATCCGCTCTCGACCGGAGCTTTATCAGGAGATGTGGAAAAAGCGCCCGGGAGAACGGATCTCGTTTAGAATTCTGAGAGATGAGCAGTCTTTCGAACTGGAAGTAATCGGCGGAGACCGATCCGATCGCTACCGCTCCTAGTCGTCACCTCCGACTTTTTGGATTTTGCCTTTACCGATGACTTTTATCCCCAGCGCCGGTGTATAAGCCTCAGGCTCGTAATTGATCAAGGCTTGATCGGTCTCCTGGAGATCTCTCAATTTTACCTTGTTGCCGCCCTTTTCAATGTTAGTCTTATCGTCAACACCTACGACCTCTTCGCGCACTTTACCTTTTCGTTCAACTTGGAAGGTGATCGTTCGCTGTCCCACCCCGCTGATCACGCCTTCTACTTCAACAGCTTTCTTGGAAACCGCCTTTGTCTCCGGCTTGGTCGAGTCTTGTTTTCTGGGTTCTTCTTTCTTTACCTCGTCCTGTTTCGCTGGCGCCGGTTGTTGAGCGACTGCCGGTGCAGCCGGTTCGGGCTGTTCTTCAACTGAACTGCAGGCTATCGCCCAGACGGCCAGTAGAACTGTTATGATTGACCCAATCGCGTAGTTGGCTGACTTCGTCATCCCTTTCCCTCCTTCTTTCCCCTACGACCTAGGGTTTGCAACATAATTTTTGAAAACTTAAACCATACTTCAGTTTGCCTTGTCAAGGCGCATACTCGCTCTGCTCCCAGCACTCGCATTGAGAAAGTCGCGAAAAAGAATTAGAAATAGAAACGGATAAGCAACCTGCGGCGCGCTTGAGCCATCTCACTGCTTATCGTGTCATATACCCAGACACCGACTAGATGGGCGTGGTCTGTTTAATACGATTCCGGACATGGCGTGAAGACGCCGTTCCGCCTATTCCAGTTTCTCTCCCGCCTCACCAGCCGCTGCCTCGGCCGCTGCGTTTTCCAGTTCCATTCGCACCTCAGAATCGTCCTCGACCTGCAGCCGCCCTTTTAACGCGCCCGTTGCCTGACGCGAACCGATCCGGCCCAAAGCCCACGCCGCATGGCCCCGCACCAGCGGTTCCTCATCGCCCAAAGCGCGAATCAAAGCCGGCACCGCTTCGAAACTGCGAATGTTACCGAGGGCAACAGCAACATTGCGCAAAAATCCGCGGCGCTTGGCTCGCATAATCGGACTTCCATGAAAGCGCTTGCGGAACTCCTCGCGGCTCAGTGACAAGAGCGGAATCAAATCAGGAGCATGAAGGCCCGGTCTCGGTCGGTAGCCGGTTTCGGATGTCGGCTTTGCCTTCACGTTATAGGGACAAACCTCCTGGCAGATATCGCAACCAAAAATATGATCGCCCATCAGGGGTCGAAGATGACGCGGAATCCAACCCTTGAGTTCAATGGTCAAGTAAGAAATGCAGCGGCGAGCGTCCAAGACATAAGGTCCTACGAATGCTCCCGTGGGACAGGCCTTGAGACACAAATCACACTTTCCGCATCGATCCCGAATCGGGCGGTCATAAGCCAGCGGGATACTCAAAAACAATTCCCCAAGAAAAAACCACGAGCCTTTTTTCGGCGAAATAAGATGAGTGTTCTTCCCGATCCAGCCTACTCCCGCAACTCCGGCATAATCCCTTTCCAACACGGGACCCGAATCGACGAAAGCCTTTCCTTCAACAGGCCCGTGGCATAGATCGCGAATGGTTGTCAAGAGTGATTCCAAACGACGACGCATTAAATCGTGATAGTCATCGCCCCAAGCATAGCGGGAAATCCAACCCTTGGGTTCACCCGGCATCACTGACCGCGGAAAGGGCGTAAAATAATTCATGCCGACCGAGACTAGGGAAACCGCCCAAGGGACGAGTTTCTGTGGATCTCGCCGCAGCTCCTCGGTTCGTCGCATGTACGCCAACTCGCCTGCCAACCCCTTACGCAGCCATTCCGCGAAGGAGTTTTCATGAGGCGGGGGTTTGACGGGAGAAATACCAACCAATTCAAAGCCGAGTCGCTGAGCCTCTTCTTTGATTCGCAACGATAATGAGGCATCCGGCCGACTCATTTTAGAATTCATGATGACTTCTTTAGAATCAAACCGCTGTGCGGCCGCTATCGTGGCTCAAACGGGGCAAGAGAACACCTAACGGTTGCCAGGCTGGAATTTAGTGATAAGAAGTATTGCCGTCAGGATCGGTTTCCTCGCCGTCGAGCAGCGCTCGCCGGCCGGCAAAGCCATCCTCGATGCGGTGCCAGTGGCCGACGCTGGTTTCACCAAGCTGCCAACAGAGGAACACGACCTCCGCCCCGAGCACGCAAGGGAAATCGATCAGTCCTTGTTCGATCCCCTTGCATATGCAGCCATAGCTGTGGATTTCTTCCACCCAGCCTTTGACCTGTTCCAACAGCCGGGCAATTTCTTCATCTTCACGCAGTCGGTCCATGAGGTTCGGCGCCTCCGGATCGAGCCGTTCGTTTCGAATCACAGTTTCACTTTTGCTTTTTAGTCGACGGATATTTTCCAGAATTTTGTCGATCAACGGGCGCACCGAGGGAAGCAAAGCATTGGCTTCGTTGACGGTAAAGAGACGGGGAAAGCTTGAAGACGATACCATACGGATAAATTACCAACCCAACCGGCCCATCTTTCGGTGCCGACTGACCACGGTCATAAATTCATGCCGCTCCGCAGCTCGCGCAACAACGCAATATTGTCGGAATGGCCCGTCATATGGGCCGTGACGGCCCCACGTATCGGTTTCCCGAGCAGATAGAAGTCTCCTAAGATGTCCAAGATTTTGTGGCGCGCAAGCTCATCCGGGAAGCGCAAATCCGTGTTGATGATTTTTTTATCGTCGATCAAGATGCAGTTATTGACTTTCCCACCGCTGACGAGGCCCATGCTCTGTAGCTTTTCAATATCCTTAAGAAACCCGAAGGTCCTTGCCGGCGCGATTTCAGCTTTGAAAAAATCCGGGCCTTTGAAAAAGTAGCTGTGCTCTTGCAGGCCGACCGGCTTCGGGTACTTCAGAACATAGCGGACCGAAAAGCGTTCGGCGGGCTCGATGCTGATGAATTCTCCCGCCTCGATTCCTACTCGATACGGCCGATCCACAACGATTTCCGCCCACTCCTGTTCCTCTTCGTGGACACCGGCTTCTTCGATCAAATGACAAAACTCCACCGCGGAACCATCCAGAATTGGAATTTCTCCCTGGATTTTCACCAGCAAATTTGTGATCCCGTAGCTGTGCAATACGGCCAAAAAATGCTCGACGGTGCCGACCGCGAATCCCCTGGTCCGAAGCGAGGTGGCGTAACCCGTCGATCCCACATAATCCAGGTGGGCCGGAATCGTGACGTCGCCGGAAATCCCGGTGAACAAAATCCCGCTGTTCGGAGGAAGCGGATGCAGGATCAGCCCTGTCTTGATCCCGGAGTGGAGCCCCTGCCCCGAAATGACCACGCTCTTTTTCAGAGTCTTTTGTCTGATCGGCTGCCCAGCCGCGCCGTTTTTCGCCGCGGCCGCGCCCGTCCTTGCGGTTTTTCGTCGCTTGGATCCGTTGCCATTCACTTTTTTGGCTTGGGGAACCGACAACTCGCCGAGAGCCCACTGGACGGTCAAGAGCAAGCCATCCAGTGATACCGGCTTTTCAATGAAGTCAAATGCGCCGAACTTCGTGGCAGTCACCGCGGTGTGAATATTGCCATGCCCTGAAACCATCACGACGTTAGTTTGCGGTTCCTGGCTCTTGATTTCCTTGAGCAGTCCGATGCCGTCGATGTGAGGCATCCAGATATCCAGGAGGACGAGGCTCGGTTTTTCTTGTCTAATCAGCTCCAATGCACGAGTGCCATCCGCGGTATCCAACACGCGATAGCCCTCATCGCTTAAAACTTCACGTAGCGATTCCCTCACTCCATCTTCGTCGTCCACGACCAAGATCGTTTTTGCCTGCACTTTCAATGTTCCTCCAAGTTAAGAGCGCATGATTTGCCTCTTGATGTCCGCAGCGGCGACCGGCTCATGCACCGGCAACTCGATCGTGAACCGAGTGCCCCGCGGCTCGTTCGGTCGCACGCGAACATAGCCACGATGATCCTCGACGATTTGGCTCACAATCGTGAGCCCCAAACCCGTCCCGTTCTCTTTCGTCGAAAAATAAGGCTCGAAGATTTTTGATTTTATATCGGGGGCCAAACCGCATCCGTCATCCGAGACTTCCAGACAGACGACCGCCCGCGAGCGATCATAGCTCGTGGCGAGTCGAATTTCACCCTTTTCCGCTACGGCGGCGACAGCGTTGTCTAACAGATTGATCAAGACCCGCTTGATCTGCTCTCGATCGAGCTCCACCGGCGGAATCACACCCGGGCGAAAATGGAAATGGACCTCCCTGTGGCCCTCCTTAAACAGGAACAGCGCCTCCTGAACGATTTCATTGAGATCGCTGGTCGCGAGTTGCGCCGACGGCAGCCGTGCGAACTGAGAAAATTCGTTGACTAAATTCTTTAATTCCTCCACCTGCTGGATAATCGTGGACGTGCATTTGTCCAGAATCGCGCCGTTGCCTTTGAGCATTGGGGCGTAGCGCTTCCGCAGCCGCTCGGCGGAGAGCTGTATCGGCGTCAGCGGGTTCTTAATTTCATGGGCAATTCGCCGTGCCACTTCCCGCCAGGCTTCCATCCTTTGGACCTTTTGAATCTGAGTAATATCTTCGAGAAAAACCATCACACCCACGGTGCGCCCCTCGTCATCGCGCAAGGAGGCCGCGCTTACCATCGCGGTGAGATGCTGCTCCGACAGCGGAATCCTTATCTCGCGTTCGACGCTGCCGCGGTCCTTCACGCTTTCGACAATTTCGCGCATGACGTGAAGTGATTCCGACTCGAAAACCTCTTCGTAATTCCTTCCCAGCGCCAACGAATTTGCCTCTGCGTTCGAGTTCGGCCGTGATCTGTTTCAAATCGCCCGTCATTTGGTTAAACGAATCCACGAGCGTCCCGATTTCATCATCCCCTCCCGATTCGATCTTGTAGTCCCAGTTCCCATGAGCCACCTCATGGGTTCCTTCCGCCAACTTCTGAATGGGCACCGTAATGCCCTTGGCGAGATAGAGACCGAACCACGTCGCGGCAAAGATGATAACGAGAGTGATGAGCAGCAAGGTCAGGATGTAACTGTTTTTGACCGGCGTCTTAAGAAAAGCCAGATGCTTGTACTGTTCGTAGGAGCGCGAGATTTCCAGCGCCCGTTTGGTAATACTCTTCGGCACGAAGTAATCGACGACGACCACGCCGATAATCCGTCGATCGGCGCTATAGAGGGGCACCCCGCCTCGAATGACGTCACTTTCGCCGAACTCTTGCGTTCGGGTCACTTCCAGTCCCCGCAGCGCCCGATTGAGAAATTCCGATTCAGCTTTGATGGTGACTCCGGTCGGCACTTGGTCGTTGAAGGCCACCACGACCAAGCGCCGGTCAGGAGAAAACAACTCCACCGTTCCGAGATTGTACTCTCGCTGTTTACTCTGGACGAACTCTTTAAGCTCGCCGAGTCGCTGCGCGTCAAAAAGTCTCTCTTGCGAAATGCGCTGGCTCAATTGCCGCGCGTAAAACAGGGCATTGTTGGCCGAGTTCTGGTAATACGTTTGCCCGATTTCCAATGAGCCTTGCAGTGAATTTTCGACCTGAAGGTCGAACCAGCGTTCAAACGAGCGGGTGACGAATCCACCGGCGATTACAAACAGCAGTAAGCTCGGGACCAGGGACAACCCCACGAACGCCAAAACCAAACGAACGCGCAGTCGGGAACCGAGAATCCTCCTTTTGCGCTCGAAGACGAGTTTCACGAGGTTTCGGACCACGAGAAAAACCAGCAGAACGAGCAGAATGATGTTGATGTTGATGAGGAGAAAGAAAGCGATATTGCCGCTCAGGGAATACTCAGGGGAAACGTCGGGCAGTTGCACCTCGAAGAAGGCGAATACGATCACCATCAACGCGGTGACGAGGATCACTAGGGCTTCACGCTTGCGGCGCTTGGCCTCTTCCAGCTTCAAGCTCTCCTCAATCGACTTGGCGGTGGTTGCGAGTTCCATCGTTAAAAGCCTCTACTCAGAGGTCGAAAAACACCAAAAGTTTACCTTCTGAAGAGGTAAAGAACAAGGCTAATAATAACGCTTATAAGGATGCACGTGGTCAGCGGGAAATAGAAAGTAAATCGCTCTCGTTGAATGTAGATATCGCCCGGCAAATGGCCCAGCCAAGGGATCTTTCCGCCGAATGAAAAGATCAAGCCCAGCGCCACCAATACCAGGCCTAAATAGATCAAAGCCCTTCCAAATCCAGTCATGGTTTAGATTTGCGATCGCCGGTCGAAGTCCGCGCTATTCAGAAAAGCGTCGGCTGACCTTTTGGGCCGTTTCCTTTCGGCGAGCCCGGAGTTCGCCCAAAATGCTCATAAGCCAAAGCCGTCGCCAAGCGCCCTCTCGAGGTGCGCTGCAGAAAACCCGCCTGAATCAAGAACGGTTCATAGACGTCCTCAATGGTGTCCTTTTCTTCGCCGATGGCGGCCGCCAGCGTCTCAACCCCGACCGGTCCGCCTGAAAACTTGTCGATCATTGTAAGAAGCAGCATGGTATCCATCTTGTCGAGCCCGATGGGATCGACTTCTAACATACGCAGCGCTTCCTCGGTGACGGGCTTGGTAATTCTCCCGCCCGCCTTAACTTGGGCATAATCCCGGACCCGACGGAGAAGACGGTTCGCAATCCGCGGTGTTCCCCGAGAGCGACACGCTATCTCCGCAATTCCATCATCCTCGCCGGCGACGCCGAGAATTGAAGCGGATCGTTTCAAGATTCGCGTCAAGGCTTCGGGCGAATAGAAATCCAGTCGGAAGATCAGCCCGAACCGATCGCGCAGCGGCGATGTAAGCAGCCCCGATCGGGTGGTCGCGCCAATCAATGTAAACGGCTTCAGAGGTAACTTCATGGACCGGGCCTTGGGCCCTTGGTCGATCATAATATCGATCTGATACTCCTCCATCGCCGGATAGAGCAATTCTTCCACGACGTGATTCAGCCGGTGGATCTCATCGATGAAAAGTACGTCTCCTTCTTCGAGGTTGGTGAGTAGTCCGGCAAGATCACCAGGCCTTTCGACGATCGGCCCGGAAGTCGCCTTGATATTTACGCCCATCTCGCGGGCAATAATGTAAGCGAGAGACGTCTTACCCAATCCCGGCGGACCATGAAACAAGAGATGATCCAGCACGTCGCTGCGGCCACGAGCCGCGGCGATCGCCACCCTGAGGTTTTCTTTCACTTGTTCTTGGCCGATATATTCGTCGAAGCCTCGTGGCCTAAGATTGATCTCATAGTTCAGGTCGTCATCCGCACTCTTGGGAGAAACGGACCGCGCATCCATCACCGCTTCTTTCTTGTCCAGTCGATTGACCATGTTCAACCTTGACGACTCACCCGGCGCAGCACTTCCTTAATCACGTCTTCCAGACTTTGCTTCCCGGCCCGAATCGTATCACGGACGTTTTTCTCAACCTCGGCCTGCCGGTAACCGAGATTCACCAAAGCCGAAACAGCATCCAGCATGAGGTGGGATGCGTGACTCGGCGCGGCCGTCTCTGCAATCTGAGGTTGAAGCGTCGTCAATTTGTCTCTCAGTTCGACAATCATTCTCTCGGCGAGCTTTCTTCCAACCCCTGGAATGGAAACGAGTCTAAGCTGATCCCCCGCCTTGATCGCTTGCGTTAGCTCCGCTGCCGGAATTCCTGAGAGAATGTTGACCGCCAATTTCGGTCCGATGCCGGCGACGCTGTTTAACAACAGGAATACCTGCTTGTCTTGTGGCTCCTGAAAACCGAAAAGCTGTAATGCGTCTTCCCGCAGATGCGTGTGAATATAAAGACTGACCGGCGCACCAATTTCGGGCAAACCATAGAAGACAGTGAGCGGGATCAATACATCGTAGCCCACTCCACCCACATCGACGATAACCTCACCCGGCGCTTTATGCGCTAGAGTCCCTCTAATTTGCGCAATCACGATCAGCCATGAGTGTGTTGCCGGATGGGATTGCTACACCCGCCCAACGAATTTTTTTAACGAAGCCGATGGTGATCTGCGCTCGCGCAGAGCGGGCCTGCAATCCGGTGCGGCTCCGAGAATTAGAGATTGAAAGCACTGCCGGTGTAGATGACAAATCGCAGCCGCCAGCGCGTCGGAGGCGTCAAGCGCCATTTCCCCCGAAAGTTTTAGGAGAGCAGCAACCATACACTGAACTTGATCCTTCGTTGCCTGACCGTACCCGACGACGGCGACTTTGATTTCAGTTGCCGCGTATTCGTGGACCGCCATTCCGCTGTGCGCGGCGGCGAGAAGCGCCACCCCGCGGGCCTGTCCCAGCTTGAGCGCGCTTTGCGCGTTGCGGGCGAAAAACACACGCTCAAGACTGACACCGTCGGGGCGATGAGATTGTATGACCTGCTGGATACCATGGTAAATGCGGCTCAACCGCTCGCCCTGGCCCTTCGCCCCGGCCGTGGCGATGGTGCCATGGGCGACATGAGAAAGGGAACTTCCGACGGCTTCAACCACGCCCCACCCTGTCACCATCGTTCCCGGGTCGATGCCAATTATTTTCACAGGAAGGGTTGATGCACGACTCGTACGCCGCTGCGAGGCCGCGGTCATCAGCTGGCCTTTTCGATCAATTCATCCGGGATATTAAAGTTGGCGGAGACACTCTGCACATCGTCGTGGTCCTCGAGCTCTTCGGTCAACTTGAGGATCTGTTCGACATGCCTCGCATCCACATTCACGGTATTCTTAGGAACCATTGTAATCTGAGCACTCGCAAGCGGCACTTTTCCCTGTTCCAGCTTTTCTTTGACTTTCTCGAAATCCTCAGGCTGTGTTACGATCTCGAAAATGTCTCCTTCCTCTTTGACATCTTCTCCGCCCGCGTCGAGCACAAGCCCGACGAGCCGGTCTTCATCGATCTGTGACTTTTCGACTGTAATCAGCCCGCGTTTGTCAAACATCCAGGAGACACAACCGGTTTCCCCCAAATTGCCCCCATGTTTGGTGAACAGCCGGCGAATTTCAGAAACGGTGCGATTCTTATTGTCCGTAAGGACCTGAGCAAGAATCGCCGCCCCGCCCGGCCCATAGCCCTCGTATTGGATCTCCTCGTAAGAGACGCCCTCGAGTTCGCCCGTTCCCTTCTTGATCGCCCTTTCGATGTTGTCGTTGGGCATACTCTGGGCCTTGGCAGTCGCAACGGCGGTTCGAAGCCGCGGATTGGCATTGATGTCTCCTCCACCCATCCGCGCCGCAACGCTAATTTCCTTGATGAGTTTGGTGAAGAGCTTTCCCCTTTTGGCGTCTTTCGCGGCTTTCTTGTGTTTGATCGAACTCCACTTTGAGTGACCCGACATAACGAATGACAACTCCCTCAAAATTATTGACCTGTAAGCTAGCACAATCCCCTGTCCGGGTAAACCGGCGAAACAGCCAATGACCAAAGACAACGATTTATAGTTTGACGTTCGTCGAAAAAGCACGTACAGTGCGTTAACATGTGAGACATCTGAGATAGGAAGCAAGGGGCTTGACTAACAGATCTCCCCTTACCCAAAGAAGCTAATCCGAACCCGGTTTCATCGGTTTAAATCTCCCCATCATGCTCTTCTTCGGGGTTAGGTCCCCAGAATAATAAACTACAACCGTTCCGGTGGCATTCAGTCAGGAGACGATTAATGACTTTTCCCCTTAGCCAAGTTTTAGGTTTTTTCTGTACTTTCTTGTATGGCAGCTTCTTCGAGTGGACGTTGCATAAATACTTGATGCACCAACCACGGTGGCAATACCCTTTTCGCGCCCATGCTGTGGTTCACCACGGTCTCTTTCGGACCGGGCCGCAGTACTTTCTTTCCGATGCAAAAGTCATCCGGAAGGTGCGGTTTGCCTGGTGGAACGCACCGATGATTCTCATCCTGCACAGTCCAGCGATTTTGTATATCGAGTATCTGCTCGGGTCGAACATCCTCTTCGGCGCTTTAAGCGCCATCGTTGCCTATTATTCCCTCTACGAATACCTCCACTATTGCATGCATATCCCTAAAGGGCGATGGTTGGAAAAGACGGTTTGGTTCCGCTGGTTGGACTCTCATCACCATATGCACCACAAACGACACTTTAATAATCTCAACGTCGTGCTGCCGTTGGCCGACATCGTGTTCGGGACGCTCATTCCGCGCAACGAACACCTGCCAGTCCCCGACCGCGAAGAAGGCGCGATCCAGGTCGGGGTGGTGTTGGCGGAATCATAGCACGCCCAGCGGCAGATGACTTTTTTCTTTCGATCGATTTCGATATAATTTTTGCATCGATGACAGAGCCATTCCCATCGTCACGAGATCTTCCCGCCGAGCGTTCATGCCGCTGGTTGTTCTTCCTGCTGCCTTTGCTTTTTCTCACCGCCTGTTCCATTCCGCCGTCTATCGTCAAGCTGCCGTCTCCTCCAGAACCGCGCTTGATCCAGACGGGCATCGCCTCCTGGTATGGTCCGGGTTTCCACGGTAAACCGACGGCGAGTGGAACCATTTACGATCAAAACGATCTCACCGCCGCGCACCAAACGTTGCCATTGGGCAGCCGGGTCATGGTGACTAATTTGAATAATGGAAACGCGACGGAAGTCACCATCACTGACCGCGGCCCGTTCGCTAAGGGACGAATTATCGACTTGTCCTACGGCGCGGGTCGTTCTCTGGGAATGATCGGTCCCGGCACGATCCCGGTTCGACTCGAAGTGATCGAAAGCCCGTACAGGATCCAAACCATCCCCGCCTCTCTCGATTACACCCTTCAGCTGGGCTCTTTCTCGCAACGCGAAAACGCGGAACAACTCCGCGACCGCCTCGCAAAATCCCATGCGGACGTAACCATCGTGCCCCTTGAGGCGAAGGACGTGACTTACTATCGGGTACGGCTAGGGACATTCACCAATCGCGCGACTGCCGAAGAGCAGGCGCGCCAGCTGGCTCAAGCAGGATTTCCAGTGATCATCATGGAGAAGTAGGTGAATGTCGTCCGTTACGCAAATCTGAATTCGCGAGTCAATCTTGCCCCTCTCGCGCGGATCTTCGGAGCGATTTCCTTTTTTGCTTTTCTGGGTGGTTGCTTTTCTTCCACACCGACACCGTCGACTCCCGCGCCGGTGATTTCCTTCACCGATCTCAAAAACCGTGTCGGTCAGATTCGAGGACTCTCGCTAAAGCGGAATATTACGATTGAGGCGACGACGTCGAACGGCGATGTCGGCGCGTCGGACAAAACGTTGACCGAGATGGATGGCCCGACGGTCGTTACGCAACTCGCCCGGGCCTATAAGCGTATCGGCCTACTACCCGAAAACACCGATTTTGCCAAAGCACTGGCGGATTATCGCCGTCTTGATCGAATCGCATATTACGAAGCCGAGCGCACGCGCGTCGTCGTTAGGCCGGAAGCGTCGAGCCTCGGGCGGGCGTTTTCTGCAACCGATCCCCGGGTGGCAGCGGAGGTCCCAGCAATCTTTGGAATCGTGCAGGCGCTCGACGAGCAACACTTTCAGTGGCAAGAGCGAATCAAGTCTGTCGCCCTCGAGGATCGCCAGCTCGCGCTTCGCGCGCTGGCCGTGGGCGACGCGACTCTTGTGGCACTGACTCGCGTGAGCGGCAGCAAAACTCCCGCCGTATCGCCGGCAATAGCTGAAACCCTCGGCCGCTTGGCGTCAGCCGTGGAAAAGTTAGCGTCCGGTTTACCGGATTTCCTCCGCTGGAAGTTGGTTTTCCCCTATCGCGAAGGCAGCCAATTTGTTTCTTGGGCACATGCGACCAAGGGCTGGAATGGTGTCAACGCGCTGTTTGCCAACCCTCCTCTCTCTACGTCCCAAATTCTCCATCCAGAAAGATATTATGTTCAGCGGGAAAATCCGCTGCGCCTCTATCCCTGGGGGCTCGCGCGCCGAATGAAAGAAAGTGCAGTGGTAGAGCAAACCTTGGGCGAGTATCTGACGCGTCTGTTGCTCTCCACCGCCCGCTCCGAAAACGAGGCCGCACAGATCGCATCCGGCTGGCAGGGCGACTCCCTTTCGGCCTATCAGGAAGGTGACAGGTTGGTGACGGCTTGGATCAGCGCGTGGAAAACCGAGAAAGAGGCGCGGGAATTCTTTCGCGCCTACGCAAGCGTTCAGGAAAGGTCACACCGTATCCGCTGGCAAGAATCCACAAACCGGAATGACCATTTACAAGCGGATCTTTCTGGAGGGCAGTCCATGGTCCTGCAGATCAAAGGCCCGCTGGTTCTGCTGCTGGACGGGCTGCCGTTGGCTCGTTCCTTGGAACTGGCTCAAGAGACTTGGAAGGATTTGGAAACTGACAGGGAATCAATCGCAATTCCCTTCGACATCGCCGCAGGGAAGATTCAGTGGGCGTCGAGAAGGCGGTAGCGCCCGGCTTCGTTTTTTACCCGGCCTTCTTTGATCAGCTTGATCAGGTGCGCCTGCACGGAAAACTCGGCAATATTTTTGAGCGGTCCCGAAACATCTACGTAAATCGTTTGCGTAATCGCGCCGATGGTCTCATGTCCTTTACGCAAGGCGTCCAGGACCTGTTTCTGCCGCATCAATCGGTGCTCGATATATTCTCTGATCTTCGCTTCCGGTTTCCCCACCAGCGGCCCGTGGCCCGGCAAGATCAAGCTGATGTTGAATCCGAGCAGTTTTTCGAGGGAGCGGAGGTAATCTGTCATATCGCCGTCCGGCGGCCGGATCACGGACGTTCCGAAACCGAGGATGTGATCACCGCTGAAAAGCACCTGATCACCGGATTCGTAAAAACAGCAGTGGCCTGATTCATGACCGGGCGTATGCAGCACTTGCAGTTCGCCGCCGCCAAACTGGATTCGATCGCCCTCGCCGTACTGGAAGTCTTCGCCGCCCAGATAGCCCGCGCGCGAGCGATGAATGCCGATTTTCGCCCCGGTCCGTTTTCTTAACGCCAGCGCGCCGCCGCAGTGATCGCTGTGGATGTGCGTGAGCAGAATCTTATCAATCTTCTTGGCGCCCATCGCCTCCACTTGCTCGATGATCCCGTCGAGATTCGAATCGGCGCTGAGCGCAACGTCGATCACGAGCACCGCGCCCTCCCGTCCAACGACGTATTGATTCGTTCCTTGCAGCGTCATGTAACCGGGATTGTTCGCTGTGAAATGCCGGATGTATGGGGGTTCCGCCATAACCGTTTTGTCCGCACTTTCTCCATTAGCCGCAAACGCTCGCGTTCCCCCGAAGAAAAACGCCAGCGAAGAACGAGTTAGTATCGCCAGCGCTTCTCTCCGTGTGACCACGTGCGTGTTAGTTCTGCAGCAACTGTCTCAACACGTACTCTAGAATCCCGCCATGGCGGTAGTAGTCCCGCTCGGCTGGCGTGTCGATGCGGCAGGTGACCGCGAACTCTTTCACCTTGCCGCCGTCACTTGTCGCCCTCACGGTGAGATCCTGTCTCAACTTGAGCCCAGAAGAGATCCCGCGAACATCGAACTTCTCGAATCCCGTGAGGCCGAGCGTCTGGAGATTTTCGCCGGGCTTGAACTGCAAAGGAACGATGCCCATGCCGATCAGGTTGCTCCGATGAATGCGCTCATAGCTCTCTGCGATGGCTGCTTTGACGCCGAGGAGTCTCGGTCCTTTCGCCGCCCAGTCGCGCGATGATCCTGAACCGTACTCTTTCCCGGCGATCACGATCAAAGGAATGCCCTCTTTCTGGTACTGCATCGCCGCGTCGTAGATGGACATCTGCTTTTTTTCAGGGAGATGCACCGTCCAGCCGCCTTCCGTGCCGGGCGCGAGTTGGTTCTTGAGACGCACGTTGGCGAAGGTTCCACGCATCATGACTTCATGGTTGCCGCGCCGCGCGCCGTACTGATTGAAGTCTTTCGGCTGGATGCCATGCTCCGTCAGGTACTTGGCCGCGGGGCCGTTCTTTTCGATGGAGCCCGCGGGTGAAATATGATCGGTCGTGATCGAATCGCTCAACACCGCCAGGACCCGGGCTCCGGTGATGTCCTTCGGCTGCGACGGCGTTTTGGTCATGCCTTCGAAGTAGGGCGCCGCGCGCACGTAAGTCGAGTTTGGATCCCACGCGAAGAGCTCGCCTTCGGGTGTCGGCATCTTCTTCCAGCGCTCGTCGCCCTCGAAGACCTCGCCGTATTCCTTTTTGAACATCTCCGATCGCACCGACCTGGCGATTTCGTCGCGAACCTCTTCCGGCGTCGGCCAGATGTCTCTTAAATAGACAGGGGTTCCTTTCTGGTCGTTGCCCAAGGGTTCGGTGGTGATGTCCATGTCCATCCGGCCCGCCAACGCATAAGCGACGACGAGCGGCGGCGAAGCGAGATAATTGGCGCGCACCTGCGGGTGAATCCGGCCTTCGAAGTTTCGGTTGCCGGAGAGGACCGCGCATGCAACGAGATCGCCTTCCTGGATGCCGGCGGAGATCGGCTCCGGCAGCGGTCCGCTGTTGCCGATGCAAGTCGTACAGCCGTAACCCACGAGGTAAAAGCCGAGCTCTTCCAGGTAGGGCAAAAGACCGCTCTCCTTTAAATAATTCGTCACGACCTTCGATCCCGGCGCCAGACTCGTCTTTACCCACGGCTTAGCTTTCAGTCCCTTTTCCCCCGCTTTCTTCGCCAGCAGGCCGGCGCCGATCAGCACAGAAGGGTTCGACGTATTTGTGCAGCTCGTAATCGCTGAGATCACCACCGTGCCATGTCCGAGCGTGGCGCGGTCGCCGTTCAGTTGCACGGAGACAGTCTTGTCCGGCGCGCCGCTTCTCATCAGGCTCGGCAGCGCTTCTTGGAAAGCGCTCTTCGCCTTTGCAAGCGGCACCCGATCCTGCGGCCTTTTCGGCCCCGCCAGACTCGGCTCCACTGTGTCGAGGTCGAGTTCCAACACGTCGGTGAATACCGGATCGGGCGACGCGTCGGTGCGGAACATCCCCTGTTCTTTGGTATAGGCTTCTACCAGCTCGATCAGCTCCGGATCACGGCCGGTAAGCCGCAAATATCTCAGCGTCTCGTTATCCACGGGGAAGAAACCGATGGTCGCGCCATATTCCGGCGACATGTTTCCGATGGTTGCTCTGTCCGCGACGCTCAGGCTGGAAAGCCCCGAGCCGTAGAACTCGACGAATTTTTCCACCACCCCTTTTTTACGCAACATCTGCGTGACCGTGAGAACGAGATCCGTGGAAGTGGCGCCCGCGCGGAGTCTGCCGTGCAGCTTGAACCCGATAACATCGGGGATGAGCATGATGATCGGTTGTCCGAGCAGTGCCGCCTCGGCCTCGATGCCGCCCACGCCCCAGCCGACAACGCCTAGACCATTGATCATTGGCGTGTGGGAATCCATTCCCACAACCGTGTCCGGGTAAGCGATAGTTGCGCCGTTCTGTTTGGCCCGGAACGTCACTTGGCCCAGGTACTCCAGATTGACCTGATGGCAGATGCCGGTGTCCGGCGGCACGACTCTAAAATTGCTGAACGCTTTTTGCCCCCAACGTAAAAACGCGTAGCGCTCGACGTTGCGCTCGAACTCGATCTTGGAGTTCGCTTCGAACGCCAACGAGGAGCCGAATTGATCCACCTGCACCGAGTGGTCGATCACGAGATCGCACGGCGCCAGGGGATTGATCCTTTTCGGATCGCCGCCGAGCCGCTTCATCGCCTCGCGCATGACCGCGAGATCCACCACGGCCGGCACGCCCGTGAGATCCTGCGTCAAAACCCGCGCCGGCATGAAGGCGATTTCCTTTTCCTGCTTTGCTTTGGGATTCCAATTCGCCAGCGCTTCGATGTCGCCCGTGCTCACGTGATGGTTGTCTTCCTGTCTGAGCAGGTTTTCCAACAGGACTTTCAAAGAAACCGGCAGCCGCGAGACGTTCTTGAAGCCGGCCTTTTCCAAGAGATCGAGCCGGAAAATATCGTAGCTCTGGTCGCCGATGGTGAGCGTCTTTCGCGTGCCGAAACTGTCCACATACTTCTGTGTCATTGAAAGCTCCTTATATAGGGTTATGGGTGGGCTGTCCTATTTTGTAGCCAGGCCGGGAAGATAAAGCAACAGGGAGGCTAAATCATCAGAGCGCCGCACTGAACCTTGACAAGCCCTTTGAGCGGCACGACAATCGCCGCATTGAATATAAATATTCAAGGGTCGGGGGATAAACGGGTGAAACGGCTTTATCTTATTGTCAGCCGAGATTTTTGTTACACGGGTGTAGCTTAAAGAAGCGATTAGGGTAAAAGTATGGACATGCGCAACACGATCTGTGGCGGATAGCTCGGCTATCGGCGACTTAAACCGGTTTGTATGCCAAAACGATGACGACAAGACACGGTGAATTTTCATGGCGATTGCAATCGAAAAATATTCTCCGGAGCAATTAGATCCGACGGTTTCAGTCCTCGCCGACGCATTCGTGACCAACCCGCTCCACGTGTCTGCTTTCGGGCCGCAACGTATCGACCAAAACCGATTGTTTTTCCGGATCGGCCTGCGGCACATGTTCATCGGTCAAGCTTTTGTCGCGCTGGTGGACGGCGCTGTTCGCGGATACGTGCATTTTAACCCTTCTCCACACTGCCTTCCGGCGCCGGAGGAGATTCCGACGGCGGTAGCAACTCTGCTGACCCCGCTCGGCGAGGCAATTCCACGGGTCGTGAAATGGTTCGCAAGATGGTGCCACCTAGATCCCGACCAACCCCACGTGCATCTGGGACCTATCGGCGTCTCACCGAAAACTCAGGGCAAGGGAGTCGGCACAGCATTGATGAATCGCTACATCGAACATCTCGATCAGGAAAGGATCGCCGGCTATCTCGAAACCGACCGGCCGGAGAATGTGGAGTTCTATAAAAGATTCGGTTTCGTCGTTCAGCGCGAAGAAGAGCTCATCGGCACGCCGACCTGGTACATGTGGCGGGCGAGGAATCAGTGAAGTCACCTCTTGTATCCCAAGCTGATTATCTGCAAGTCTGCGCTTTGATTATTTACGCTTGCTGGTAACTATGCTCCTAGTGTAAAAATACAGGTCGCACCGCAACCGGCGGCGGAATTACGCCGCTCGCGGGCATCGCTGCGATTTCAATTGAGGAGAGAGTATGGTCGCCACCGACTCGACCGCCCCGCTGACTGCGCGCTCAGGCACGCTCCAGACCTACAATGCCGCAGTCGATTTGATCGAACGCAATCTCGCCGTCCGGCCAGAGAAGATCGCTTACATCGATGACTATGGAGCCTACACCTATGCCGAGCTGGCACGGCGGGTGAATCGCTGCGCCAATGCCTTGACCGGTCTTGGCCTGGCGCTGGAAGCGCGTGTCCTGCTGTGCTTGACCGACACGGTCGATTTTCCGTCGGTGTTTCTCGGCGCGATCAAAGCCGGTATTGTACCGGTCGCCGTCAACACATCGCTTACCAGCGGCGAGTACGATTTCATGCTCCGTGACAGCCGCTCCCAAGCTCTGATCGTTTCCGAACCGCTGCTGCCCGCATTCAAGCCGATCTTTGACGCTCAACCTTTTCTTAAGCACATCGTGGTATCGGGTGGCAGCACATCCGGCTACCCTCAGCTTGGCGATTTGATCGCCGCAGCGGGATCGGACTTCACCGCCGCGCCGACGCGCTCCGACGAGCCCTGCTTCTGGCTCTACTCTTCCGGCTCCACCGGCACGCCGAAAGGCACGGTGCACGTGCAAACGAGTCCGATCCGGACCGCCGAGCTTTACGCGCAACCGATTGTCGGCATCCAGGAGAGCGATGTCGTGTTCTCCGCGGCCAAGCTGTTTTTCGCCTACGGACTAGGCAACGCCCTCACTTTTCCGCTTTCCGTCGGGGCGACCACGGTCTTGCTGAGCGAGCGTCCGATCCCAGCCGCTGTGTGCCGCGTCCTGCGACAGCATCGCCCGACGATTTTTTACGGTGTGCCAACTCTCTACAGCGCGCTGCTCGCAAGTCCCGATCTGCCGAAACGCGAAGAGCTCAACTTGCGCCGGTGCATATCGGCCGGAGAAGCGCTGCCGCCCGACGTCGGCCGCCGCTGGCTCGAACACACGGGCTTGGAGATCCTCGACGGCCTGGGCTCGACCGAGATGCTGCATATCTTTTTGTCGAACCAGCCGGGTTCAGTGCGCTACGGTACTACCGGCAAGCCGGTTCCCGGCTATGACATTCGCCTGGTCGATGAAGAAAACCAGCCGGTCCCCAAAGGAGAAATCGGCGAGTTGCAGGTCGCCGGCCCGACCAGCGCCGCGCTTTATTGGAACAACCGCGAGAAAAGCCGCAGCACCTTTCTCGGTCCATGGACCAAAAGCGGCGACAAGTACATCGAGAGCGAGGACGGCTACTTCATTTATTGCGGCCGCGCCGACGACATGCTCAAGGTGAGCGGCATGTGGGTCTCGCCATTCGAGGTCGAGGCCGCGCTCGCCTCACACGAGGCGGTGCTCGAAGCCGCGGTCGTCGGTCACGCCGATGAAAACGGCCTGATCAAACCCAAGGCTTTTATCGTGCTGCGGCCAGACGTTCAGCAAGCGCCCGAGCTCGCCGCCACCTTGCAGCAACACGTCAAAGACCGGCTGGCGCCGTACAAATACCCGCGCTGGGTCGAATTCGTACCGGAGCTGCCGAAAACCGCGACCGGCAAGATCCAGCGCTTCAAGCTGCGCGCAGTTACCGGCGCGTGAGACTCAGGCCGCAGACAATTTTCACATACCACGGAGGAGATTATGGGCTTCGGACGCAACTTGAACCGCCGGCAGTTCCTGGCACAGGCCGGCCTGCTCACGGCGGGCGCATTGTTACCGACGCGCTTCGCGCTGGCGCAGATGCAAAAGATCCGCATCGGCCTGATGCTGCCTTATACGGGAACCTATGCGCAACTCGGCGTCGCCATCACCAACGGCTTTAAGCTCGCCGTAGCCGAGCGCGGCGGCAAGCTCGCCGGACGCGAGATCGAGTATTTCACGGTCGACGACGAATCGGAGCCAGCCAAAGCGCCGGAGAATACCAACAAGCTGGTGCAGCGCGACAGGGTCGACGTGCTGGTTGGCACGGTGCACAGCGGCGTGCAGATGGGCATGGTGAAGATCGCCAAAGAAGCCGGGACACTCATGATTATTCCCAACGCTGGGTTAGATGCCGCCACCGGCGCGCTCTGCGCCCCGAATATTTTTCGGACCTCTTTTTCGAATTGGCAGCCGTCCTATCCGATGGGCAAAGTTCTGGCGGACCGCGGCGTTAAGAACGTGGTGACCCTCGCCTGGAAGTACGGCGCCGGCGAAGAGGCGACCGCCGGCTTCAGCGAAGGGTTTATCAAGGCCGGAGGCAAGTCGGTTCGAGGGCTATGGGTCCCCTTTCCCAATGTCGAGTTCCAAGCGTTACTCACCGAGATTGCCTCGATCAAGCCCGACGCGGTATTCGTGTTTTTTGCCGGCGGCGGCGCGGCGAAGTTCATCAAGGACTATGCCGCAGCGGGGCTCAGGAAACAGATCCCGCTGTTCGGCTCAGGCTTTCTCACCGACGGCGTCTTGGACGCAGTGGACGACGCCGCGCAGGGAATCGAGACCACGCTGCATTACGGCGATGGCCTCGACACAAAACGCGACCGCGACTTTCGCAGCGCCTATTCTAAGGCCTACAAGAGCGATCCCGACGTCTACGCGGTACAGGGTTACGACGCAGCTCTGCTGCTCGCCGTAGGAGTCAACGCCGCCAAGGGCGACATCACCAAGAAAAAAGAAATGATCGCGGCGATGGAAAATGCCAAAATCGACAGCCCGCGGGGCACCTGGACTATGTCCAAGGCTCACAATCCGATCCAGGACATTTACCTGCGCAAAGTGGTCGGCCGCGAGAATAAAGTGATCGGAGTAGCGCACAAGGCACTTGCCGATCCAGCGCGCGGCTGCAAGATGTAGCGACTCGATAAAGTTCAGTACACTGCCCGGCTTGCAGCCCTGAAACGGGCGAGCTGTATTCGACGGCTTGAACGTCTTGAACATTTTGAACTGCTTGAACCCTCATTCCAAATGTTTTACCTGATCCAACTCCTGAACGGCGTTCAGTACGGCCTGCTGTTGTTCCTGCTGGCGAGCGGTTTGACGCTTATTTTCGGCATCATGGGCGTGATCAATCTTGCGCACGGCAGTTTTTACATGGTCGGCGCCTATCTCGCTTACTGGCTCGCCGGCATTACGGGCAGCTTTTGGCTCGCCCTCCCGCTCGGCGTCGGCACCGCGCTCGTTATCGGCGTGTTGCTGGAGGTTACGCTGTTCAGCCGTTTGTACAAGCGCGACCACCTTTACCAGGTGCTGCTCACCTTCGGCCTGATTCTGATCTTCGAGGAGCTCAGAAGCATCCTCTTCGGCGACGATGTGCACGGCGTGGCGGTGCCCGCCGTGCTCAGCTACTCGGTGCGCCTCACTGACACGCTGTCCTATCCGGTGTACCGACTGTTCATTACTTTTGTTTGCTTGCTGCTCGCGGGCGCGCTGTATCTCGTAATTCAAAAGACCCGTCTTGGCATGATGATCCGCGCCGGCAGCAGCAATCGTGAAATGGCGGCTTCGCTCGGCGTCAACATTCCTTTGCTGTTCGCTCTCGTATTCGCGTTCGGAACGGCGCTCGCTGCGTTTGCCGGCATGATCGCCGCGCCGACATCTTCCGTGTTTCCCGGCATGGGTAACCAGATCCTGATCATCTGCTTCGTGGTCGTGGTCATCGGCGGCATCGGCTCAATCAACGGCGCAATGATCGCCTCGCTTGCCATCGGACTCGCCGACACCCTCGGCAAAGTGCTCGCTCCGGAGTTTTCCGCAATGGCGGTTTATTTTTTGATGGCTATCATTCTCTTGTGGCGGCCCCAAGGGCTCGTCAACAAGACGTAACCTTCAAGTGGCGAACACACATTTTACCCGCGCCGTGCTGTTACTGGGCGCCTTGCTGCTCGCCGCCTTTCCGCTGATCGGATTAACCTTCTATATTCAACTCGGCGCGAAAATCATGATCATGGCGATCTTTGCCATGAGCCTCGATCTCCTCGTCGGCCATACCGGCCTGGTGAGCCTGGGACACGCCGCCTACTTCGGGCTCGCAGCTTATATGCTGGCGCTGATCACGCCCAAGTATGAGGCCGCGAGCCTCTGGCTCACGCTCCCTGTCGCGATCGTCGCCGCCGCCGCTGCCGCTTTGGTCATCGGCTTTCTGGTTGTCCGCACGAGGGGAGTATACTTCATCATGGTGACGCTCGCTTTCGCGCAGATGCTCTATTCGCTATTCCACGACACCAAGTTGGGCGGTGGCTCGGATGGCATTTACATCAACATCAGACCCGAACTCACTGTGGGCAGCATCAAGCCGCTCGATCTCGAAGACCCGGTGCAGTTTTATTATTTGGTCTTGATGTTCATGCTCGGTGTATACGCCTTTTTGAATAAGCTGCGCTGTGCACCGTTCGGACGCGCGCTGGCAGGCATCAGAGCCAACGAAAATCGTATGCGTTCCATCGGCTACCCGGTATTCGCTTACAAGCTCGGCGCCTTCGTGCTGGCCGGCGCCCTGGCTGGATTGGCCGGCTATCTCGCCGCCTGCCAGTTCGGCTTCGTCAACCCGGAAATTCTCGCCTGGCATCAGTCAGGCACGGTGCTCATGATGGTGATTCTCGGCGGCATGGGCAGGTTTCACGGCGCGATCATCGGCGCGTTTGCCTACATCCTGCTGCAAGAGTTGCTCTCGGCCTCGGCCATGTTCGGCGCCTACGCCAAACATTGGCAGCTCGCCATGGGCAGCTTGATCGTGCTGATCGTCCTTGTTCTGCCGCGGGGACTCGCAGATCTTCTAGAATACAGCGCCGTCGTGTACAAACGCCAGCGCATGCGCGCTGCGGGGTAAGCTGTAAATGACCGAGCCACTCCTGCAAGTCCTTGGACTATCGAAGAGCTTCGGCGGACTCGCCGCGGTCGATAACGTGTCGCTCGAAGTCAGCGCCGGAGCGCTGCACGCGGTCATCGGTCCCAATGGAGCGGGAAAAACGACCTTGATCAATTTGCTCTCGGGCGATTTGCCGGCCAGCGCTGGCAGCATTCTGTACCGCGGCGTGGAGATAGCGCACCTCACGCCGGAAAAGCGCTCGCGCCTGGGCGTCGGCCGCAGCTATCAGAAGGTCAATATATTTCCCGGATTCAGCGCCTTTGAAAACTGCCGGCTGGCGGCGCAATCCCGCGAGCCGCGCCCGTTCAACTGGCTTCGGGATGCAACCAAGTACGACGTGATTGTGAAAAATGCCCGGCGGACGCTGTCGGCTGTGGGTTTGGCGCACCGAGCGGATGCGTTCGCATCCATACTGAGTCATGGCGAGCAGCGTCAACTCGAGATCGCAATGTCGCTCGCCACCGATCCGACACTGCTGCTGCTCGACGAGCCCCTCGCCGGCATGGGCACGGAAGAGTCTTTGCAGATGATCGAGCTGATCGGCGAGCTGGCCGAGACTCACGCGATATTGATGGTCGAGCACGACATGGATGCGGTATTCCGACTGGCCCGGGTGCTCACCGTGATGGTCAACGGCAAGACTTTGGCCTCGGGAGCGCCGGAGGCAATCCGTGCGAACCGGGAAGTACAAAGCGCCTATCTGGGCAATGCGGACGACATCGAATGAACCACACTCCTATCATCGAAGCCCAGGACCTGCACAGCTATTACGGCGCAAGCCATATTTTGCATGGCATCGACTTTTTCGTGCGACCGGGAGAAGCCGTCGGCCTGATGGGACGAAATGGCATGGGAAAAACGACGTTGATTCGCACGCTAGTCGATCACGTCGAGCCGCGCCGCGGCGAAGTCAAAATCAACGGCCGCGTCATGACGGCGGCGCCGCCGCACCTGATCGCGCGCGAGGGCATCGCTTATGTTCCCGAGGGAAGAGGCATCTTTGCCAATCTCTCGGTGCGGGAGAATCTGATCATGGCGGCGCGTGTTGGCAAGGACGGCAGGCGCGATTGGAGCTACGAGCGCGTACTGGAGACTTTCCCGCGGCTGCGCGAGCGGCTGTCGCTCGGCGGACAGCAGCTCTCCGGCGGCGAGCAGCAGATGCTGACCATCGGCCGCGCGCTAATGACTAACCCGAATCTGCTGATCCTCGATGAAGCCACCGAGGGGCTGGCGCCGCTGATCGCCCAGGAGATTTGGCGCATCATCCGCGCGGTGCGCGGAACCGGCATCGCCGCCATCATCGTCGACAAGAACTATGCCGCCGTGTCCGCGCTCACCGACCGCAACGTCGTCCTAGTCAAAGGACGCATTGTCTTCGAGGGCACCGGCCACGAACTGCGCGAGAGGCCGGAGCTTTTGCATCAGCATCTCGGCATCTGACAAAGGAGTCGGCACGGC